>PPYF01220269.1_pt1 | contig 15820 bp, 23 predicted proteins | sample 1559871 | NCBI WGS metagenome assembly PPYF01 (sample SAMN08240021, study PRJNA423297) | Human gut metagenome, whole genome shotgun sequencing project. | reverse complement strand
CTCATATTGTTTCTGGTTCTCTGGATCCAGTGAGAAATCTGCAAGTCTTCCAAATTTCTTTTCCTGACGTTCAGCATATTGCTGTTTAGCTTCCTGTTTCGCTGTATCTTCAATATCAGCAATCTCTTGCTTGTTATATTTCGGATCTACTTTCGTGATGCCCGGAAAATATGTAGTATGAGAATCTTTGCATCGGGGATGATAAAGCCCAGCTGCCACTGCTGAGGACATCAATGGATATTTACCATCTTTACTGCTGCCACCACTCCACACATCGTCAATCAGAATTTTTCCCACAAACGGAAGACACTTCGGGCACGGGGATCCTCGTTTGTTCATAATTACAAGATGTAACCCCCACTGTTGCCGCATTTCGCCTTCTCCTTGCAGGTAAGCTCTTTTACTTGCGGTCCGAATTGCCATGTCTGCATAATCAGAAAGCGTGTGTCGCGCTCCGTTAGCGTATTCAACACAATTCAGTCCCGCTGAAAGAAAATCCTTTGTTGCCATGTCCACGGCTTTCTCATACGTTCCTGCGCCGGTATTCGCATATACCTGAGCATTGTATATGATCTTACGGTACTGGTCATTTGCCATACGCAGAACTGCCGCTTCTGCTTTCTGCATATCTGCTGTGGTTGCCTGGATTAATGCGTCCAGCTTACGATCATTGACTTTGAAGAATTCAGCAGTACCGCCTTTAGTTATCTTCTTGGCAGGAAATCCATTCTTGATCTCCTCCAGGATCCTTTTCTCCTGGTTCATACCACCTTCAGATCTTGCAAGGCTGATCAGCGCTTCAATCTTTTTGTTGATGTCTTTAAACTGTTTGCCATATTTCTTCTGGTTGTCATGCTTGTACTTTTCCAGAGATTTCAGCATTTCTGCCTGCCACATGGACCAGTGTTTCTTTTCATCTGTCTCTTCCTGCTTGTGATTCTCGAAGTTCCTGATCATAGACGCGATTAGTTCATTTTCAATCGCTTCAAAAGCAGTACCGATGTCATATTGATCATTTATCTTTGCCATTTGACCATACCTTGAATCCCTGTGACTTAAACTGTCTCGTCAGTTCCTTCAGTTTTGTGATACTTTCACATTTGTCCCTCCGGAACTCTGCGTAATCAGCTTTCTCTACCGCGTAAATACCCATCGGCACCTGCTCCTTTGCTATTTGAAGCATTCCCTGGTATTCCTTTCGGCTCATTCGGTACATTCTTGGTCCTACCTTTACCCGCATCACCTTCACCACCTTCCAGATCTACGCGGAAATTACCTGCATCCAGGTTAACTGCTGGTTCTTCCATGTCCTGTATTCCCTGCTCTGCCTTTAAACGGGCAACTTCCTCTTCCTTGCAATGATCATCCAGTGTATCACCGTACAGTTCTTCTACGCACCGCTCAATACTCATAATGCCGCCCTGTTTAGCCTTGGCAACTGTTTCTACCTGGCTTTCAAATGACGGATTCGCATACTCTCCAAACGGAATATTGACCTTTACTTCTTCAATGCCCTTATTGTGCAAAATATTATCTGCATTGATACACATTGAAACAACTCCCGGAAGGGTTTCCTGCAGTGCCTTTACGATTGCATTTCTGGTATACAATGTAGTCTTTTCTTTTTCTCTCTGTGCTTCTGCATTATCCAGTTTCTTTACATCGATTCCCAATGTCGATGGGCTGATTACGCCCTGCAGGCACAGATCCAGAGCTGTTATATACGATGCCATGTAGCTGTCATGTGGAATAGTCGGCTGATCAGTGATGACCTGATTCTTCTGACCTTCTCGCATATCCCCGTCTGCTGCAAAGTAACGATTGTCGAATGGGTTCGGTTTTATCAGCATTCCTGTTTCCGGATCATGTGGCACCAGACATTCTGGAATATAGGTCTTTGCTCTGCCGGCTCTCAGTGCATCCATCCACTGGGACCATGTTTCATCCAGTGAATCATAGCTGTCGAGCTTGCCATCAAATATACTGCCGCCTCTGCCCTCATATCGGGCTGATTCATAGATCATGAATGGTTCTGCAAGCATGATTGATTCATCAAATGTGATATCTGTCAGATTTTCAGTTGCTTTGATAGACTTGATATCAACTAGCTTGTTATCCAGATACAGTTCATTGATGATGTAGCCATATCCATAACGCTCATTCAGGACGTACACTTTGCCCTTTTCTTTGTATGGTGTCTTGAACACAATCTCCCGGATCCGGTCTCTCTGGTAAACGAATTCAACTCTTTCGCCCGGATACCATTCCAGAATCGGATATTCACTAATTGTAGTATCTATAGCAACTTTAAAAGCGCCATCTCCGATAAACAGTGTTTCTTTGAGGGCGCTTTCAATCTTTTTATAAAACTTATTGTCTTCCTCAATCTCTTTCCACAACTGTTCCTGTGCCGGCTGTTCGAATTCAAATTCGTTCATATCCGGAAGAACAGCAAAAGAAAGCACTTTAACTGTCAGTCCTGGAAGACCTGTGTGGATCTTACGCATATCCATGCCAGGTGTTGATCTGCTGGCCCAGAACTTGTGTTTATCTGCAAATTCTGCATTCTGCTGATAGATCTGCTCAAGCTCATTGCCGTCGCCTCTGTACCAGATACGATTCAGAATCGCATGTCCTTCAAAATCCATCATCTCATTAACCTGGAAGTTAAAGGGAGTTGCCGGAAGAACATTCAACCAGCTCCTGACAGTCTTTTTTATGTTTTCATTTAATCTTTCCATCCATTTCACCTTTTCTGTTCCTCCACCTCAAATCCAATCATATTCCGGAATGGAATCCAGCCATACTGCTGCGAGTTGATCGTATGGTCGTTTTTATCTTCCGGAACGTCTTTCTCATCATCCCAGGAATATTTCTCCATCTCAGAGATATGATTGGTGCATGTATCTAAAACCAGATAGCAGTCCTGCTGGATCCAGCCAAGCTGAAGCTTGATCCTATCCAGTATTGTTACTTTCTTGTATGATTCCACGAAATTATAAAGACAGCTGTGCAGTCGCTTATACTTCCGCAATTCTGTGATTGTCGCTGCATCTGCACAGTCAACAAACGTATCTTTTGCGAATCCCCAGTCTTTGCGGCATCTTTCCAGAAACTCTATAAATTTTACTGCCGTATCTGACGGGGCAAGCGGCTGATCCAGATCTTTGTTGCTGTATACCTTCTCAGCAAGTGTGATCAGCTTCCTGTCTTCCGTAATCCCCTGGAACATCATTGCAATCGTGTCCGGGGACTTGGATGAGTATGAAGTATCGAGGCCGCAAGTAAACTTTTTAAATCTGATCTTGCCTGCTGCCATCTGGGACCTGACCCATTCCTCAGAAACAACATGCTTCTTTCTGAGGAAATTTGGAAATACCAGACCGGTTGCTTTTCCTCTCAGCCCCTCAATCTTGTTTTTCCAGATCTTTGTTCCCTTCGGAGTATTCTGTATGATTCTCTGTTTCTTTTCTTCCGGAAGACCGGCATTATCGTCAAAAGAAAAGAACCAATGTACCCATCCGGGTTTTGGTTCTTCTTTCAGCTCGTCTTTGATTTCCTGCGGTGTGCCGTCTTCCCATTCAGGAAGAGGTCTGCTGCAATTGATATATTCCTTGTACACGTCAAGGCTTGGATCATCAGGGTTAAGCGTTGCCATCAGATAATCGCAACGCATGGATGCCTCACGAACAAAGTCGATGTCCGCTGTGTTGATCTCATCAATGTACAGGCATCCATACTGACCACCAAGGGCTTTCTGCCACTTCTTTTTATCTCCATATCCCATCACATAGATGACTTTATCGCCTTTATTAGTACAAAACAGGATATGTGGTATCTTGTCGTCCTTTGTGCCGTTTCCATTGTACTGCGTTAGTATTCCGAAATCGTCAATGATCCCGAGATCTTTATTGATAATGTTCTTCTCGGCTGTTCCAGTATCTTTCGCGGCCAGGATGTGCAGCTTCTTTGGCGATTCTGCAACTTTGCACATGAATTTGAACAGACCAACTGTCGTTTTGCCAGCAGCTGTTGTCCCTTCAAGAAATTCAACCGGGGCATCGCACCTCAGAAATGCCTTATACTTTTCTGATAGTATCAGTCGTTCTTCGCTCACTACCCATCACCACGCAACTGTTCCAGGATATCTCCCAGTTTCTTTTTCTCTTCTTCCAGGCCAGAGACTTCTACTTTGTCCGTAAACAACGAGTATCTTTTTCCTAGCAGCTCTGCTGCTTTCAGCCTGTCTTTTTCCGATGGTCCCTTTTCCATAGTGCGTGCTTCGGACATTCCATCGCCAATTCCTTCGACAACAATCTCCTGAGATGTGCTTTCGCCTCTCAGAACTGAAGTAAGATACTCTATCACTTCCTGTGCATCTGCCGTCTTCTGGCTGTGGATTTTCTCCAATTGTTCAGAAATATATTTTTTGACGTTAGCATTTGTTAGCAATCTACTAGCATTAGCCCTTGCCACCTCATCCTTCTTCACAGATGGATATGCTACCCGGTAAGCCCTCGTGGCATTCAGATCTATCAGGTACTCATCTGCAAATATCTTTTGTTTTTCAGTCACTTAAGCTCACCTTCTTTCATTTATTCTTAAATACAGTCTTGCCAGCACCATAATGACAGCCGATTGCCGCCATGCCGAAAGGAGGTGCACTAACACTCACACGCAGTGAATCCTCTGCCTAAAGCATGTAAGTGCTGGTGCTGTGCACGCTGTACGAAAATTGGCATTAGAAAAGCACCCCGAAGGGTGCTCTGTGATAAAATCATTTTCTATTTTTTTTTACTTTCTATATATTCTCCGATGGCATGTAAATTAAAAACTTGGAATATATTGTACACATAACTTTTAACATGCCATACTGCTATTAAAGAACAATAAGTATACACCCAAATCCCTGTTATAGCCAAAGCGCTGTTTACCGTTACATCATTAAACATTTTAAAAGTATCATCAACTGTAGAAAGTAAAATTTTAAGTACAATATTTAGTGTCAAAAAGGAAATATATAAAAGCATTAATTCTACAAATGATTCATTCATTTCAGAAAACTTATTCTCTTTCTTTTTTTCATTGGGGGTATCAACCAAAATTTCAATCAATTTTCCGGTTATTAATGCTTGAAAAAAAGCATATCCTGTAAATGTAACTCCCAAAAGCCCTATATATACTGTAATAAACGTCTCTATTACACTTTTCATAGCAGTCACTGTGGATAAGGAAAATCCGATTATGAAGGCGCATAACGCACTCACCATAAAAAAGCATATGCATTTCAGCAAATTATCCTTTTTCGGTAAAAAGATTTTAAATGATCTAAGTAATAAATTTTCTGAACTCTTGAGCTTGAACATACTTTCAAGCCCCAAACCATTCTTTTCTTTTTCACTCATTCAATCATCCCTACATTAAAAATATTTTGATATCTTATCCTGGTTGCGTTCATATATCTTTTCATTCTCTTCGCTTTTGTACTTAATGCTTTCAAGTTCTCTTCCGTATGCAATTATATTACTTTCATTTTCAAAGCATTCACCATCCATATTTATGCTACGAGTTTCTGTTATTTGATCTTCCTTTATGGTTGTTTTTGCATTATCTTTATCAGTAACTGAAAAAATAGGTTCCACAGTTCCATTGGATTGTGTAACCAATTTGATGATTCCCTTAGTATTTGTAGGCGAATTATATGTTATGCTTCCAGTATTAGCACCAAGCATATTTCTTGCTTCTTTTGCCAGCATACCAAATGCTCCGCTCAAATCTATATCTCCATCTCCATTCAAAGGATAAAATCTTAAAGTTAATTTATTTACCTTGCTGGCATTTTTCAATATATTTTCAATATTCTCTTTTCTTGGGATTCCTACTATACTTACTAATGGCTGTGGAAACTTATTATCTTTATCATTTCTGTTGTGGCATTTAACATAATTAGATAATAAATGCCGTATTAAACTTCTGAAATTCGCAATACTTGGACTACCTTTTTGATTTTCTACCAAAATCATACGGTGGTTATTTAAATATATCACGAATGTTGAATATGGAGCACTAGTATGTATTTCATCCTTTTCTACCAGTTCACCATTTTCGTTTAAATCTGATTTAATTTCCAATATTGTCTTTTTAATAATATTTCCGGTTAAAACATAATCATCTCTATTATCACGTTTTACCTTTACATTATTAAGTAAAAATTTATTGTCCCCTCTTTTCAAAAGAGTATCACCCGTAAAAGCTGGCATTACTATTTTATCAAAGTAGTCCAACATCGGATACTCCTTCTTATCATCAGCAAAAACAATATTAAAATTCGCAACTGTAACTTTCTTTGTTTCCATACGTTTTTCCCCCATAAAATATAATTTGCTTAAATCATACTCCACAATCCGACATTTTTCAACAAATAGTGTTTCTGTTATATATCTTACGAGGTATTTGTATTATGGAACATTTGTTCGCAAATGTCCATATCGGAAAACTGTACAAAAAGAACCCCGTAATTTCTACGGGGTCCATTCTGAAAATTATATTCTTGGGGTAGAATATTTTTATCTTCTCTTTTCGGAGAAGCGGGGAAAGAGCCGCCGGCCTTTAAGCCTTTGGCTACATTCTCATCATACAACGAATTAACCGAATAATCCGAACTATTTTACTTTATCCCCTGATTTTTTAAATACTTGTCGCGAATCATCAGTCTCGGATAATCCTCATTGTGCGGCATGCCAATCTGCTTCGCAATCGCCTTCCAGGTCATGTTCTGCTTATAGAACATCCTAAACACGCATCTGGTCTGTCCGTCCTTAATATCGTCAATCCATTGATCCATGGCCTTGACCTTCTCTTTCTTGTGCTCCAGAATCTTCTCCCGCCGGTCATACTTCTTCTGATCAAACCCAACAACGCTCTGTGGTCTGGGATAACCGGTCTGATAATCGAAGATCGTATCATTCCCCAGTCCAGCATCAGTATTCTTCATCATCAGAAGTTCCAGCTCCAGCACCGGTATCTCCTGTTTCAGCTTCCGGTACTTGTCCAACATCTCCCTGGTAACCTTAATCTCCATCAGTCTCCACCTCTAATTAATGACTGTAGCTTTATGTATGAAGGTGCCATGCAGAAACCTTTCTCGTCCTTCAAAAGGACACAGTGCTTATACAGCTCAATAACAGTATAGATTCTCTTTACTTTCTTAGCCGGCTTATGCTCTTCTTTGCACGTTTCAATGATCGCGATCTTCTGTCCACGTTTCAGGCCATGTTCCTTCTCACGTAACTGCTGCAGTTCTTCCCAGTGAGTGTTCTGCATAGCACTTAATTCTCTTGACAAACTTATCTCGTAATTTCTCATAATTCATCCTTTCCTTTTTAGAAAAGTGTAAAAAAATACCAACCATCAAATATTGATGGTTGGTAAAAAACTATACTAGTTTAATATATTTATTTCTGATTCCACATACAGGACAAGTACAAACAACTTCTACTTTTATTTTATTGTCCTCTTTTCCAATTGCGGTTATATCCGCTCTTACATCGGGTGCTATATAAGCAACAATTTGTCCATTTCTAGCACTTGGTATGTATCCCCAATTAAAAGACCTTCCACATGCAAAACATTCATCAGTTCCTTCAATTTTTTTTCATCAGCATTTCCTCCCATATATTAATACAAGCATTATATCATAATCAACCATCAATATTCAATTGTCAAGGTACTGTTATATTATCGTATTTTTCCTTTTAACTAAGGAATTTATTGATAAAATACTGCTGTCCTTTTCCGGTAACTTTTGTTGTTCTATTGATTCTCACGGAACCGTCAGGATTATTCACAGTACTTTCTTTTATTTCGAACAGGCCAAGCTCCATTGCCTTCTGAGTCGGACTATTCCAGTCAGAGCCTTTACGTTTGATCAGATAACCTCTTTCACGCAACCATTCAAATAAACGTTTCTGACCAATATCGACACCATTCTGTTTCAGCATCTTTGCCAAGTCCCCAATCAGAACAGAAGTATGACTGGTTGACACTGCATCTGCAAAGATTTCTTTAGGACGCATACGCTGCACATCTTCCATAAGCACGGTGTTACTGGATTTCAGTTTTTCTATTTCTTTATCAGCCATCTTTAATGCTCTTGCAAACACCTGCTTCGGAGTGTTCCATGCTTTTTCCAGATCTAAGAAATACTGGCGATACTGCTTTCCTTTTTCGGAACGCTGGATCATACAGATCTGCTTTGCCATGTCTACAGAAATCTCATAATCAACGGCTGGTCTACCTCCTGTACTTTCGCTCATTTTTGAGCAAAAGTCTTTTTCTGCTTCAAAACCATATTCTGCCATGCGAGGAAACCAATCTTTAAATGCGGTTTTTATCTCAAGCCCGGCATGTAAATCTCTTGCTGATACTGTTGGTGTTTCTGCTTCATAGTTGATTTTAATTAATTCGTTCATTTATGTTTTCTCCTTTTTTCTCTTGATTTAAAATATGGAGTACCTTATACTTATCTTCACAAGGTACTCCTTGTGTTTAAGACAATCCTCTATGCGGGTCAGGCTGTTGCGGATTGTCTTTTTTTACGTCTCTCCAAACGTTTTCCCTGTATTACTCCGTACTGGAAAGCTTTGTACATTGCGAAATAATGACTCTCTGTATCTTTCACAATCTCATTCATCAGTGAAAAACTGATGGTATTATCCTCTTCCTCTACTGGCTGATACCTCAGCATAAAAATATCTTTCAAATCCTTTCGATGCTTGATAGCTCCATCCAAAATTTCAATTATTCCACTTATGCCGCTACCTTCTTTGTTTTCATACCTTTTTCTGATTTTCCGACGTACATGTTCATCACAACCCAAATATGTCTCAGTGAATGTGCGATATATATCATAATTCACATGATCGCGATTCAGCACGATTGTGTCTCTTGCCGGCATATAAAATACCGTCAGCGTTGATATGCTGCTTCCATCATTCCATGATTTCAACATACCGTTCACTATGTCCAGTGTTAAATCACCGATGCTGCAAGATTCCAGTTTCAGTTTTTCATTGATCACTTCATACATTCTTACTACCTCCAATTGATTTTATGTTTGCATTGTACACTTTTTAGTTTCTTTTGTCAACGTATATATTACATCATTATATTTCTTTTTAAACTTTATAATTGCATTGTAAACTATATAGTGTTATAATCTATGCATAACAAGGAGGTGAATCATATGCCATTATCATTTGGAGAAAAAGTAAAAGTGTTACTGAAACGTCGTAATATGACTGTGACTGAATTGGCTGCTCTGCTTGGCACCAGTCGTCAAAACCTGACCAATAAGCTCTCTCGAGATAATTTCCAAGAAAAAGAAATGTTGGAAATCTCCCAAAAACTTAACTGTACTTATAAAGGCACAATTACGATGAATGACACTGGAGAGGAATTATAATTGCATAATTTCACATTTCGCTATATAATAAATTTGGCATAGCTCAGTGGATAGAGCACACCTCTCATAAAGGTACGGTCGTGGGTTCGAATCCCATTGCCCCTGCTAAAGGCACCGAAAGGTGCCTTTACTCATTTGTTTCCCACCTTCAATAACCCCACATTCTCGTTTTCCTTTTCTTCAAGAAGCCCGGTATACCCTTGCCCCGGCCGGAGGCTGGCTCCTTTCTGTCTTTTTTCACGACCCCTTCATTACGAGTGAAGGACTCAATACCTCATCGTTCTTCTGTTGAACTGCCTTAACATGGCATCCTTCCATGATTCCTTGTGCTGATCACAGGTATCATCATCATGAACCAGGACTCCTTTGCGGTCACACAGCCCATCGTCATTCTCAATACATGTTGCACATGTCTTATCCATAAGCTATCCCTCCTGTCCTTTATTCAATAACTGCTTCTCATAATCATTGAAATCATATTCTCTCTGTTGAAAGTTATTGAACCGGTTCTTGCTGTTCTTCGATTCTGTCTTCTTGCCACAACTTTTCTTCAATGGATAAAATGTCTTCCATCCACTCATCACTGACTTCTTTACAATGGCGGTCAGTTCTTCCGGTTTGTCAGACATGGAGCTCAGTTCTTCCTTCAGAAGCTGTATCTGTTCATCCGTCAGACGGTCTCCATTGTTCTGTCTCACCTTCAGGAACAACAGGAAGGCTTCATTCAAAGAAGAATCAGCAAAGTATGTACCCGGCGGAGCCGTATATATATACTCTCCTTTCCTTTCTTTTCCTTTTATGTTATTTTTCTCGGAATTATCGTTATTTTTCTTGGAATTATTCGGATTATTCTCGGAATTATTTAAAGAAGGGTTCACTTTAATAAAGGTTTCCGTTTCTTCCTCCTGAAGGAGCCAAAACCTTTCTACTGTGATCGGATTTTTCAGTGCTCTGGCTTTTACCATTGCCTGATATCTCCTCTGTATTCCGGCAGAGGTCAAGACCTTGTCCGACTGAAAAAGTGTGTTGTCAAACAGTGACCGTTCCAATAAGAAGTTCAAGACCTGCTTCACCTTGTTACTGTCCATGTTCAGATCATCCGATACAATGAACTCAAAATCATCATCAATCTTTAAATAATATCCTGATTTATATATCTCGCACAGAAGATACATATACAGGGTGATCCCATCGGCTCCATATCTGGCCTTTAAGATCTTTATCTTTTTATCTGAGAAAAAATCCACATCCAGGCGAAAAAAGCGATTTCCTTCCTGTTTTCGCCTTGCCATATCCGTTTATACCTCCAGTTCTTCCATGCAGATCTCTACTCGTGGCTTTTCGCTGTATTGTTTCCTTAACTGCAATTCCACTACCTGGGTATCATCCCGGTACGCTACGCTGTTCAGTGCATCCAAAACAGCTTTTGCAATATTATCGATATCCGGTTTCTTCGCCGGAAGGAGCTCGCCTTTCAGCATTGCTTCTCTCTTCACTTTAGAGCTGCTCTTCGGTATTCCATAGAATGCCTGAATACGTATCCGGATATATGCAGTATCTGCAAATCTTTCTTCTCCTGCTGCCTGTAAATAACAAGTGGAAATGAAATTCTCATACAGAACTGTCTTTTCCGGTGTCATGCTGCTCATTCCCTTTGTCTTGGGATTATAAAATGTACGCGCCCTTGCTTTTCCCTGTGGTTTGCCGGGAACTGTAAAACAAATTGTTTTCATGTAGTCCTTTCTATCTCCCCGCCTGTTTCCAGACGAGGCATGTATAACCAATCATTACGCAATGATCGTTATCTTGTTCTTGTCATCGGAAATGCCTTCCAGTGCCTTCGTAAGATATTCTTTGATGTTCTGCATTGCTTCTGCTCTCCAGAGGCCGCCTTCTGCCTCGACAAGCATAAATGCCGGGGCACCGCCGTTATCCTTGATGCGGAATACAAATTCGCTGGAAGGCTGCTTGACTTCAAGGAAAGTCCTGTATGGTGTCAGTGTAACTGGATTCGGCACAAGAACATCTGCTTTAGATGCGATTCCCTGCTTGATAGTTGTCTTCTGGGTAACTCCGTCATCACCATAGTTTGCAGTTGTCTTTGCTTCCACATTACCTGCAACCTTAAGGATTGTTTCCAGATCAGGAGTTACCTCAAAGTTTGCCTGCATCTCGATCAGGAATTCTTCCTGGCCATAATAGTTGCCATATCTGAAGCATGGCACAATGGCATCTGATCTGAACAGATATTCTCTTTTACGTTCTTTATTTAATCCACTATAGAGACGTACTGTCTGTGGATCCTGCACATGAATGATCATGTTCGCTCTTAATTCATCGGAAAGATTATAGATATAATCGATCATTGCAGTAAGTGTTGAGGCAGTGATCTCTTTTGCCGTAGGTTCTTCATCATATCTCTGTAAATTCTTATTACAATATGTCTTTCCCGCAATCTCAACCACTTTCGGCTCCATTGCTTCTTCCTTCAATCCTGTTAAAAACTGCATTGCTTCTCTGATCATAGTATTTTATCCTCCTGTTTTCTATCTTTAAGCCTGACGTACAGCTCTTAAATCAACTACATTTTTAGCTGGTGTCTCGTAAATCTCTCCGGTAGATTTATCTACCACTCTGCCGTCTTCCATCTCTTCTGTAGCTTCCAGAGTCTCCTCCATCGTAATCTGTCCCGGAATCTGGCTTCCTACCTCATATGCCTCAACCTCATTGGTCTTGAGGTTCTTACCCATACTGAGTGCTGTAACAGCTCCCAGTGCCGGTGCAAGTGTTGCTTTTGCCTGTACTCCTGTGGTCACAAAATTTCTTGTCTCGTTCGGTTTGAATTCGATCATAACTGTGATCTTTCTCTTTGCGGTTGCATCCGTATTAGGATCCTGAATGTTTTCTGTTACTTTCTTTAATTCCCGGTTGATCTGCTCTGTGAATGCTCCATTCGCAAAGGTTTCCATATTGATGTGTTTCATGTTGCCCCTTTCCGCCCCGGAAGTTCCCGGGGCTGTCTGTTATTTTGTGTGATATATTTCAATGCTTTTGATGGATCATAAGCACCGTTACTGAGTTATGCTTCTGAAGCTGCTGTCTCCTGCTCTGCTACAACTTCGTTATATTCTGCATCAATGACCGGTTCCTGCTCATTCGCAATCTCAGACATGTCTACGCTAAGTTCCGACTTGACGGTCTCATCATTGGATACCTGCATAACAAAATCTGATTTGACCGGAGCATATTTCAGACATTTCTTGATAACTGTCTTCTTTGCCATCTCCTCATAGTTTGTTTTCCACGGACTATAGCTACTGGAAAAGCTCTGGCTGTACTTTCTTACATGAATATCAATATCTTCCTTACTCATCACTTCAAAGCCAAAACCGCCATTCTTTGCCTTCCAGAGCGCATATACAAGAATAAGGTTCCCTCGGTCCTTTAATGCCGGTTTATGTACCAGTTTCGGCTCCAGACCAAGTTCATATTCGAATTCATCATTTTCATATACGCACTGCGCCTGCACTGTCTGGATATTGTCGTTCCGATATACCATATCGATAAGACCTTTGTAACCGATCTGGAACTGGCACTCGAGTTTGCCTTTATTTCGGTAAGGAATCAGATACGCCTGTCCCAGTGGAGTGTTTGGTTCCAGCCCAAGCTGAGCTGCATTCATCAGTGCTCCAAGAAAGGACATCTGGCTGCATTCAGCAAGTTTTGGTGTGGTATTCAATGCCGATAATGCCATTCTGGTAAAACGCTCCGGTGTGATCACCTGAGGCAATGCCTTCTTGATCTCAGGCTCCATAGCCTTGATCATATCTGCAATACTCATGGATTTGGTAAGCTTTACAGCACCTTTGTTCTCTGTTTTCTCTGCCAATGCATCTTTTACTCCCATTTTATTTATCCTCCTATGCAATCTCTTTTACTGTGAATCTTCTGCTCTGAGAAGGTTTCGCACACTCTTTATATACTTCCGGATAGACTGTCTGCAGTTTCTTTGTGTCTACACGGTTTGCAGTCACAGATTTCCATGTGACCGAATAACTGTCAGAATCAGCTTTTTCTGCACCCTCCATATAAACCTTTACTTCCTGCTCGATCTGTTTCTTCTCTTTCTCCAGCTTGTCCTGAAGAGCCGTGATCTCTGCCCTTCGCTTTAATTTCTCATCAAATCCGACTAGCGGGATCATCTTGTCCGGATCAGAAGTCTTATAATATTTCGAGAGCAATTCTTCCGCAGCTTTACTTCCATCCGGTGCCGGCATCTTATTCGCAAGCACATTGTTATTCCAGAAATCCGATTCTACGCTAATCAGCATCTGGATGATTTCTTCATCACGCTCAATCTTGTGCCAAACAAATTCTTTTCCCAAAATCACACATGCGATATACCAGGCATCAGCTCCGGTCACTGCCATATAATGATGGCACTGGATCTCATAAGATTCCGGAATGTGTCCGTCTTTCCATTTATCAGCAGAATACGCAGATGCTGTCTTACACTCCAATCCGGCATTTTCGCCAACGATCAGGCGGTCTACATTTGCAAGCATGAAGGGCTGCTCTTCTTTATAGAAGATTGCATTTGCCCTGCGTACCTTTTTACCAGTTTCTTCCATGAACCGGCGGGCAACATATTCTTCCAGATCACGCCCCTGTCTCATAGATTCGTTATCTGGCTTTTCTGTCAATGGCTGTGTTTTATCCTGAAATACTGCAATTGCGGAAGAATAAGGATTCAGTCCACAGATACTTCCGGCATCAGAACCGCCGATGCCTTTACGTCTGTTTTCCAGCCATTCTTCATGCTCCATATTTAAAGTAGATACCAGTTTATTTAATTTCATTTAATCTTCCTCGCTTTCAGTTCCCTTAATTCTTCAATACTTCCGATGTCTTCATAAGCACCCAGCCGATCAGCAATGCTTCCATATATAACTGACTGGTCCTGCTGCCATTCTGTTCGGAAACTCCCGCCCCTGCAGGCAGGAATGCGGTATCCGGCACCATTGGGATTAGGGATTGTAAATCTGTCTTTCACCTATTTTCCTTCCCCTCTGCCGCCGCATTATGTGCCATTGTGTGTAAGATATCTTCTGCAGTAAATGGAGCTGACTTTACAACGCTCTCATCCAGCACTTTGTACATTGCTTTCAGTACCTCATCAAATTCACAAATCAAATCATGTGAACCTCCAATGATTGTCAGTTCCATTTTGTTTCCAGTTTTCTCTGCTTTAATCATTGACTTTTCCTTTCTACCCTCATACAATGAAAGGGTGATAAACTATTATTATCTTTTGGGTCCTCCTGAGTTGCAGCTCTGAGGATCCTTTTTAGTTACACATTCCATACATGCCACCGTTTGGCTATGTACGCTACACCAATCAGTGCCAGTGCTCCGGCAAGCTGGTCAGTTGTATTGTTCCAGCTCCATACCGGAAGATAACTTGCACATCCCCCAATCAGGATAGAATCTATTAATTCTCTCATGTCAGTGCCTCCAATATCTCACTCTCCGGAAACTTCAACCGAATAAACAATCTTCTGAGTTCTGGATAAGTAAATTTCTCTGGATACAATTTCTTCTCCTTGTATGTTCTTACTGCCATTCCAGTAGCTGCAGCCATCTGAGCATCAGATACTCTTTCAGCTTCCATGCGCTTCAAGATGTTTCCTTTAAAGAGAACGTACTTTTTTTCTTCCGACGTGTACTGAATTGCCATGTATTTCACCTCTCTTTCTTTTTTGGTCGATAAATGTCGAACTCCTTTTCTGGCTGTTCCACCTGATATCGGTTATGCTTTAAGCAAATATGAAAGGAGCAATCGCCTATGTTAGAAATTTTAATTAATGATGAATCTCTTGAAGTTCAAGCTAAGCCCGAACATTTGAGTCTTTACCAGCTGTATCTTTTGTACTTATCTCAGCAATCCGATGATTCAGCAAAATGAGTTGACATTCCTCACGTTCACTCCTATCCTGTAAGTACAGGGCACTGCCATGCCTGAATACTCACCTAGGAGGTTTTTATGAATGACAAACAAAAAAAACAACCCTTTCTTAACTCCAGAAATGAAGAACCTAATAGATTCTTTAAATAAAATTACAGATTCTTATTCTGGATATTTCCAAACTATTTTTCACTCTGATCTAATGAATTATCAAATAGCTCAGTTACAGGAAGAAATAGTAAAACCCTATAGACAACTTTTTCGGTTATACACACCCACCATGGTTGCGTCATTGACTGAATCACTCTCCAAAATGTCTGAAATTATGACTGCTACTGTTCGGGAAAATATAACTACTGGTGTATATAACAATTTAAATGAGTCTTTAAAGC
>PPYF01603029.1_pt1 | contig 15823 bp, 9 predicted proteins | sample 1559871 | NCBI WGS metagenome assembly PPYF01 (sample SAMN08240021, study PRJNA423297) | Human gut metagenome, whole genome shotgun sequencing project. | reverse complement strand
AGTTAATATTGTACAAAAAAAGATCCCATATAGACAGACACGCTTTTTCTCGTGTCCACCATATAGGATCCATTTTATGCCTAATCTCTTTTTTTAGATTTTAAAATACATTCTTAATATTCCTAATATAAGAAGGTGAACAGGATAAAACCAATAATTTATAATTTTATTTTGATTACCACGTTTTCCGTTATATGTAAGAACAAGACCAAACCCTAGTATAGACCAAAGTGTTTTAATTAAAGTAAGGTATCCAAGAGCACAACCTATAACAAGATTATTATAGAAAATATAAAATAAGTAGACGATTATTATTGAGTAATGCTCGTAGTCTAATCCAAATTGCATAGATATAAATGATGAAATAAGAATTAATACTACTGATGAGAAATACCATAAAATACTAGGTTTATTTTTTAATTTACTTTTTAGTATGTCTATAATCCATATTGTTATAAGAGATAATGCTAAAGTAAATAAAACATTGTTTGCTCTTGTATTAAAAAATGTGCGGGAGAAAAACATATCAAATGGTATTTCTGATATAACTGCAAATATTAATAAGTTTGCAAGATATTTTTTTCGACTTTTTGTTTTGAAAAATCCTTCAACAATGAAAAATGCGAATAAAGGAAATGCAATTCTTCCAATAACATCAAAAAAATCACTTATTTCTAAAAGTAATCCTCCATCTAAAATAGGATATATTAAAGCTTTGTTTACATGGTCAATTAACATAGATAAGAAGGCGATATATTTTAATTGTGCACCAGATAGCAATTTTATATTATCTAGTCCCTTCTTTTCAAGTTTTATTGTTTTTATCATAAATTTAATCCTTTCTAAATCTTTTGTTTTTTTACAGTATAATATACACAAATACTTATATCAATAATTTTTTATTAGGAAAAAAATGGTTAAAAATATTGTGTTTAATTATAGCTAATATCTACTAAATTTATGGTGAAATTTAGAATATAAAGAATACGTTATAGATTAAAAAATAAATTTATCAAAAAATGTATAATTTAATTGCTAAAAAATGATATAAATGGTAGAATAATGTATAAATTAAATAGGTAAACCTAGGGAAATCTAGGGACACAAAGCTATAGGGACTAAGGTTATTAACTATGTCAGCCAGTTGCCAAAGGGTACATTACAATACTTTTTGTTTTAAACTTAGTATTAATGTCAAGTGTATACTTTTACACGAAACATTAAATTATTAGGCTAGATTTAAGTTACTCTTTTTGAGTAACTTTTTTTATTAATGTACTTCTGAGGAAATTATAAATCATTCGGGAGGAGAAAAATGCATAAAAAAAGAATAGCAGCCTTAACATTGGCAGCAATAATTTTTAACTTTTCATCAAACACTGTAGGAGTTTTGGCTCATGAAGTAGAACAAATTAAGCCGAAACAAGGTATATCAAGTAAAAAGGATGTACAATCAAATCAAGCTAAAGTTAGTAAATTTGATTTACTTAACAACAAAAATTTAGAAAAATACAATAAAGTTTTTAAATTAGACAAATCTAAAATAATCGCAATAAACAACAATGGTGGTAATTATCCAGCATCAGAGCTATATAAAGCTATTGATAATAATTTTAGCACTCATTGGGAAACAGGAAGATACAATAGAGAAGACTTTGAAAATGAAGTGACACTTACATTAGATGAGGTTACAAGTTTAGATAGAATAGTATATGGAGCAAGACAAGATGGAGCAAAAGGTAAAGGTTTTGCTGAGAAATTTGAAATATATGCTTCACTAACAGATGACCAAGATGACTTTACTTTAGTAAGCCAAGGTGGATACTCAGGTTCTACTGGAGATATCGTAGAAATAAAATTTGAAGAAACTAAATTTAAAAGAATAAAATTTAAATTTAAAAAAGCTAATCAAAATTGGGCATCAGCTTCAGAATTTATGCTTTATAAAAAAGATACACTATCTGAAACTATAAATGATTTATTTACAGATGGTACTATGACTAAATTAAAAGATAAATACAACAGTATAGATGTAATAGATAAATTGGAAGATGAAGTAAATAAACATCCACTAAAAGATGATTTAGAATATGCAATAAATCTAGCAAAAGAGATATTACAAGGAGACAAAGATTATTCAGATAGAATTTTTACGTTGACACAATATGGAGATACTCATGCAAAAGCAAGAAATACATTAGGAATGTCTAGATTTGGAACAGATTTACAATCTACTGGTATAGTAGCGAAACCAGGAGAAGTATTCAAAATTTATGTTGAGGCTCAAGAAGGTGCACCCCTTCCTAAAATAGCATTTACCCAACAAGAAGGACATTATAATAATTGGAAAAGAGAGTATCAATTAAAAAGAGGGCTTAATGTTATAACAGTTCCTGAAATTTATAATAATTCATGGACAAACAAACCTGTAAAAGGTGGTGCTGTTTATTTAATAAATAAATACACATCAAGTGAGCAAGGAAAAGCTCCAATAGTTCGTATTGAAGGTGGAGAAGAATTTCCTTTATTTAATGTAGGAGATGATAAAGAAGCTTTTTTAGAAAAACTAAAAGCTTATAAAGTAAAATTAGAAAAAGACCCTGAAAATACAGTTGATATATATGAATTTAATACAAAAAGATTTATGTATACAGGAACAACAAAAGCTGCATATCAAGTATATGTAAATGAAGGTGTTGATGTTGATGAAAGTGTTGATGTTTGGAATAAACAAATACAAGATGCTTTTGATTTTGCTGGATTAAAAGATGATAAAAGTGATCCGACAAATGATTCTACAAATGTTAGAACAACAGTAAGATTAATGCAACCATATGGAGCTGCATATGCTGCGGGAGACCATGTTGGTATTCAAAGACATATCCAGGAAATAGCATTAAGAACAGACCAAGATAGTATTAATAGTATACTTTGGGGGATGATTCACGAAGTTGGTCACCAAATGGATATATCATCTAGAGAACTTGGTGAAATAACAAATAACATGTTTTCAAATAATGCATATATGAAAAATAATGCAGGTGATAGAGTTCCATATAATGAGTTATACAATTTATTAGCTCCAGATGATTCATCACAAAATTTTGATGATATTAGTTATAGCCAAAGATTAGGGATGTTTTGGCAACTACAATTAAAGAAAGATACATATTGGCCAGAACTAGAATCGCTTTATAGAAAAAGAAAGCCAAGTGTTAGAAATGAGCAGGAAAAAAGAGATACAATAGCATTGTATTCATCAGAAATTTTAAATATGGATTTAACTAAATATTTTGAAAAATACGGATTTAAAATATCTGATAGTTGCAAAGAAAAATTAAAACAATTCTCTAATGATTGTGAAAAAATCTGGTACTTAAATGGAAATGCATTAAGTTATAAAGGGAATGGATTTGAAAATAAAAATACAGGTTTAGATGTTTCTTTATCAAAAACTGATGCAGGTATAAGGCTTAATATGGATATAAACCAAGATATGAAAAATGACTTACTTGGATTTGAAATTATCAAAAATGGAAAAGTAATTGCATTTACTACATCAGGTACTTATACAGATACTAAAGCTAAAGACACAAATGAAAACATCGAATATGAAGTTGTTCCATATGCATTAAACTTATTAACGGGAGATAAAGTTCAGCTAAACTCATTAAAACCAAGTATAAGTGTTCAACAAAAGAAATTGACATTGAAATTAAATGAAAAATTTGATGCTAAAAGTTATGCAAAAGCATTTACAAATGAAGGCGAAGATATAACAGAGTCATTAAAAGTTGAGAGCAATGTTGATACTACGAGAGGTGGAAATTACGAAGTAAAATATATAATAACTGAAAACAATACAAATATAGAAAAAATAATGAAAGTTGAAGTGGTAAGTGATTACGATTATTTATCAGATTTTGAATGGAAATCAGCTACAACTTCATGGGGAACACCAAGAAGAAATTCTAATATACAAGGTAGAATAAATTCAACAACTAAAAAATTTGAAAAAGGTTTTGGAATTCATGCAAATGGAAAAATAACTTATGATTTATCTGATAAAGAATATGATAAATTTGAGGCGTTAGTAGGTATTGATTCTTCAGCTATACAACCAAATAATAATTCAAGTGTAACATTTAAGATAATAGCAGATGGAAAAACATTAGCAACTACAAATGTTATAGGATATTATGATAATTTAGCTTATATAAGTGTACCAATATCGGGTGTTAAAGAATTAATAATAGAAGCAAATGATGGTGGAAATGGAAATACAGCAGACCACTGTATAATAGTTAATCCTAAATTAACTACAAACAATGGTAAACCAAAGATAACTGCAAATGAAAAGTTCTTAAAACTTGGTGACACATTAGATGAGATGAAAGATATTAAAGCATATGACCAAGAAGATGGAGATTTAACAAAAAATATTACAATTGAATCAAACAACTTTGTTCCAAATAAAATTGGTAGATATGAAATTGTATACAAAGTAAAAGATTCAAATGATAATGTTGAAATACAAAAAGGATATGTAACAGTATCGGAAGATTATGTAGTTAAAAAATCTAAATTTGGTAAATTTAATAATTTATCATCGTATAATGATGAATTTAAATTACCTATAGCATCTGTAACAAATAACGCAGGTCATTATGGAAATAGTAAAATAACTAATGCAATAGATGGAAATATAAATACTCATTGGGAAACTGGTAATCAAAATAGCGACACATTTAAAAATGAAGTTATATTTGACTTGGGAGAAGTTCAAGAAATAAGTAAAATGGCATATGGTGCAAGAAGAGATGCGTATAATAAAGGTTTTGCAACAAAATTTGAAATATATGTATCTGAAAATGAATCAGGGGATGATTTTTATTTAGCAGGAAGTGGATCATATTCTGGATCACCTAATGACATTGTACAGTTCGACATGAGCAAAGTAAGTGCAAGAAGAGTAAAACTTAAATTTGTAGAAGCTCGTGAAAATTGGGCAAGTTTAAGTGAAGTATCATTCTATAAAGAAGATAAACTAGCTGATAAAATGTCAACTTTATTCAAAGATGAAAATAAAACAGATGTATCAGAAAATTACAATACTTTAGAAAAGGTAGAAGAATTAAGAAAAGAAGTTGAAAATCATCCAGCATATGAATTATTTAAAGTTGAATTAGATAATGCTGAAAAGATAATAAAAGCAAAATACCCAACTATAAAAGTTGAAGATGTAACATATGTTAAGAGAAAAAGTGATTTTAACTTAAAAGATGGCGTTACAGCTAATGACCAAGAAGATGGTAATATAACATCAAAAGTTACTATATTAGATGATGGTGGTTTCTCTTCAGATAAAGTAGGTGAATACACTGTAGTATATAAAGTAATTGATAAAGATTTAAATTCAGTTACAAAAGAAAGAAAAATAATAGTTTATGGAAAAAGTGAATATTTATCAGATATGAACTGGATATCAGCACAATCAGGATGGAGAAGTGTTATAAAAGATAAAGCAGTTGGTACAAATGATAAGATAAAACTTAATATTGATGGAAGTGTTAAAACTTTTGATAAAGGTTTTGGTGCAGCAACAAATGCAGAAATAGTATATGACTTAGAAGGTCAATATGATTATTTCACTACATATGTGGGAACTGATAAAAACTTTGATATGGATAGCACAACTATAAAATTTAGAATTCTTGCTGATGGAAAAGAAGTATATAAATCAGATGTGATTAGAAAAGATACACCAGCAGAATTTGTTAGTTTAGATATTAAGGGAGTTAAAAGACTTGTCTTAATAGCAGATGATGTGGATGGAAATTTAGTAGGTGATTTTGCATCTTGGGCTGATACTAAATTATATCAAAATTATTCAAAACCTGTAATAAAGGGTGATGATGTAATAGTATTTAATACAAAAGAAAAAGTTGACTTACTTCAAGGTATAGTTGCAACAGATTATGAAGATGGAGATATAACTTCAAAAGTTAAAGTAAATACGGATTATAGTTATGGCAAATTTGGTGTATTTGATGTTGTATATTCTGTAACAGATAGTGATAATTTAACAACTAAGTTCACTAGAAAAGTAGCAATTACAGAAGAAGAAACTTATATATCTGACTTAAAGTGGAAATCTGCAACTATAGGTTCGGGAGCCATAGGTATAGATAAATCAGTAAGACAACAAGCAATAAAGATTTTAAATGAAGATGGTTATTATGAAACTTTCACAAAAGGTATAGGAACTCATGCTTATTCAGAAATAGTTTATAATTCAAGTGGATATGATATATTTGATACTTGGGTTGGTATGGACCAATATGTATCAGAAAGAGATGATGCAAGTGTTCAATTTAAAATATTTGTTGATGGAAAATTAAAAGCTCAAACAGGTGTTATGAAAGCTAATACACCAAAAGAACGTTTAGTAGTAGATGTTAGAAATTCTAGTGAAATAAAATTAGTAGTAGATGTGGCAACTAACGGAAATAATTGGGACCATGCCAATTGGGCAGATGCAAGATTTAGAAATGTGCCACAATTTAGTACAGTTCAATTGGAAAAAGCTCTAAAAGAAGCAAAAAAATTAGATTTAAATAATTACACTGAACAATCTATAGAAGTTTTAGAAAATGCCATAAAATTTGGTGAAGATGCTTTAAATTCAACTAATCAAGAAGTAATAGATAGTGCAGTTGAAAGTTTAAACTCTGCTATAGATTCACTAGTAGAATTAAACTTAAATAAAGTAGTAAATATAAAAGATGAATATTTAAAACAAAGTATACAAAAAGAGCTTAATACATCAGGTGAAATAACAATTGGTCAAATGAGACAACTTGTTTCACTAAAAGTATCAAATGCTGAAAGTTTAGAAGGATTACAATATGCTATAAACTTAGAATCTTTAGATATATCATATAATGAAATAAGGGATTTATCACCACTAAAAAATCTTAAAAAATTAACTGATTTAAAGGCAAATCCTCTAGGAGGCTTAATTTCTGGGCGTGTTTATGCTGAAGATAATAAAGCAAAAGTAAGTTTAGATGTTATAAATAGAAATGGTGAAAAATTACTGCCAACATCTGTAGTAGTAAAACATAATAAAACCCATGAATACACTACTTTAGATATAAATGATTGTATGGACAAAAATGGAGTAGTAACAATAGATACAACAGGTTTTGATTCATATATATATACAATTTATTTAGTATATGAAGATAAGGTTGACAACTATACGTCACAATTTATGTTTATGCTTGATAATATATAATATTTATATAAAAGGGCTATCGCAATTGGTGATTAGCCCTTTTGATTAAAACTAATTAGGAGAAGGGTATGTTTAAGAAAAAAATAGCATTATTAAGTTTAGTATCAATTATTTCAAATTTTTCATTGTTTACAACAAATGTTTTAGCATATGAAATAAAAGAAAATTCAAAAAAAATTGCATCAACTGAAGTAATTAAAAAAGATAGTTCGAAAAATAAAAAAACAAGTAAAGCTAAAAAAGTTATTACTGTAGCTCAAAATGGAAATACTCATGCAAAGGCAAGAGATAATTTAAAAATGACTTATTTTGGTACAGATTATCAATCTACAGGAATAGTTGCAAAGCCAGGAGAAGAATTTGTTGTGTATGTGCAAGCTGAGGAAAATGTACCACTACCAACAATTGCATTTAGTCAACATGAAGGATTTTATTCAAATTGGGTGAGATGGTATCAATTAAAGCCAGGTAAAAATGTTATAACAGTACCAGAAATTTATAGCAACTCATGGGAAAAGAAAACAGCAAAAGGTGGAGCTGTATATCTGCTAAATAGATATACAAAAGAAGAACAAGGCAAAGCTCCAGTTGTAACTATTGAAGGTGGAGAAACTTTTCCTTTATATAATGAAGGTGACGATAAAGAACAATTCTTAAAAGAATTAAAAGAATATAAGAAAAAATTAGATGAAGACCCAGAAAATACAGTAGATTTATTTGAGTTTAATACAAATAGAATACTTTACACAGGAACAACATCATCAGCATATAAAGTATATGTAGAAGAAGGGGTGGATATAGAGAAAAGTACAAATAATTTAAATAGCCAAATTCAAGAAGCTTTTGATTTTTCGGGATTAAAAGATGATATATCAGACCCATCAAATGACTCTACAAATATAAAAACAACAATAAGACTTATGCAACCATATGGATTAGCATATGCTTATGTTGATCATGTGGGTATACAAAGAGATTATGAAACATCGATGCTTAAAACAGATAAATCAAGTCTTGGGTCTGTACTATGGGCGACTGTTCATGAAGTTGGTCACCAAATGGACATAGATGCTAGAGCATGGCCAGAGATAACAAATAATATGTGGGCAAACAATGCTCATATAAAACAAGGTTTTGATGATAGAGTTAATTATACTTACATATATAAATATTTAGCTCCAGAAAAATCTCTAAGAGGATTTGAAGAAATGGACTACTTCCAAAAGTTAGGGATGTTTTGGCAATTACAATTAAAAAAAGATACTTATTGGGCTGAATTAGAATCTTTATATAGAAAAAGAAAACCTAGTCCAAATAATTATCAACAGAAAAAAGATATACTTGCAACTTATTCTTCAGAAGTATTAAATATTAATTTAACTTATTACTTTGAAAAATACGGATTTGATTTATCAGATGAATGTAAAGAAAAATTAAAAAAATATCCAACATCAAATGAAAAATTATGGTATTTAAATAGTAGTGTAATGAATTATGAAGGGCAAGGATTTGATAACGTAGATACAAACTTAGATGTAACATTATCAAAATCAAAATCTAATATAAAGCTAACTATGAATATAAATAAATCTATTAAAAATGATTTACTTGGTTATGAAATAATAAAAGATGGAAAAGTAATTGGGTTTACAACAGAAAGCTCTTATACAGATAATGAAGCAAATGATAATAGTAAATATGAAGTAGTTCCTTATGCAAAAAATTTAACAACGGGAAGAAATGTTGAAATAAGTTCATCAACACCAAATATAAGTTTACAACAAGAAAAAGTAACTTTAAAAATTGGAGAAGATTTTAATGCCAAAGATTATGTAAAAGGCTTTACTTATTTTGGTGATGATATTACTTCAAAAATAGAAGTTGATAGTAGTGTAAATACTAACGAATGTGGAACTTATACAGTAAAATATACATTAACTAATGAAAATACTACTAAACAAAAAAGTATGGAAGTTGAAGTGGTAAGTGATTATGACTACTTATCAGATCTTTCATGGGAAAGTATAAAAACAGATTGGGGAACTCCAAGAAAAAACGGAAATATTCAAGGTATGACTCATGGGCAAGTCACTAAGTTTAAAAAGGGTATAGGAATACATGCTAATGGAAAAATAACGTATGACTTATCTGACAAAGATTATGATAAATTTGAGGCTTTAGTTGGTATAGATACATCTATAGGTCAAAATGAACATTCAAGTTTAAAATTTAAAATATTAGCAGATGGAAAAACTATCGCATCTACAAATATGATGAATTATGAAGATAATTTAGCTTATATAAATGTGGATGTAGCTGGAGTTAAAGAATTAGTAATTGAAGTTAATGATGGTGGCAATGGAAATACATGTGATCACAGTATAATAGTTAATCCTAAGTTAACAACAAATAATGGTAAGCCTAAATTTAAAGGTGATGATAAAATAGCATTTAATATAAATGACAAAATAGACTTACTTAAAGGAATAAGTGTAACAGATGCTGAAGATGGTGACTTAACCTCAAATATAAAAATGGAAACAGATTATATTGAAGGAAGTACAGGAATATTTAATGTAAATTGCTCTGTAATAGATAAAGATAAAAATAAATCAACATTTACAAGAACAGTAGTAGTTTCTGAAAAAGAGACATATTTATCTGACTTAAACTGGGAATACGGAACGATTGGTTCAGGATATATAGGAAAAGATAAATCTGTAAGAGAAGAAACTATACAACTTTTAAATGAAAATGGAACATATGAAAAATTTAAAAAAGGTATAGGAACTCATGCTTATTCAGAAATAGTTTATGACTCAAGCGGATATGATGTATTTGATACTTGGGTTGGACTTGATAAATTTGTATCAAATCAAAATGCATCGAGTGTTATATTTAAAGTTTATGTAGATGGCGAACTTAAAGCACAAACAGATGTGATGAAATCAAATTCACCAAAAGAACGCTTAATAGTAGATGTTAGAAATTCTAAGAAAGTAAAATTGGTAGTGGAAGAAGCTGACAACGGAGATACTTGGGACCATGCTGATTGGGCAGATGCTAAATTTAGAACATTTTCAAAATTTGATTCAACAGAATTAGAAAATACTTTAGTTGAAATAAAAGATAAAAATCTTAAACTAAGTATACAGCAAGAACTTGGTTTACCAGGAGAGATAAGATTAGGAGATATGAAAGATCTTGTTTCATTAAGTGTTAAAAATGTTAAAAGTTTAGACGGACTACAATATGCTATTAATTTGAAGTCATTAAATATAGAAAATAATGAAATTAAAGATTTATCACCATTAAAGAACCTAAAGAAACTTACAAATTTAAAAGCCAATCCTCAAATGATATACGAAGATTTGGTCTTAGCAAAAGATAAAAATGTATCTGTTGATTATAACATCTTAAATAGAAACGGAGACAAATTAACTCCAACATCTATATCTATAAAGGATAACAGAACTTGGGAATATACAAATTTAAATGTTAAAGACTGTATAGATGAAGATGGAAAAATATCATTTAGTACAGAAAACTTTTACTCAGGAATACATACTGTTTATCTTACATATGAAGATAAAGTTGATAACTATACAACAAATATTACATTTATAGTTGATACTAGAGAAAGATAATTGAAGTAAAGATTTTATTTAAAAACATAGAGAACAATTCTTTTATAGGAATTTGTATAACTCTATGTTTTTTATTATAAACAAAATAAATTTCATTTTATAAAGATAGATATTTAATTTCATATGGGTTTCATATTAAAATACTAGTATTTTTATAGATAAAATATTGATATTAAGGAGATTGATTATGAAAAGGAGTAAATTAGTAAAAAAATTAACTGTAGTAGCACTAACAATGGTGGCAATAGCTTCATTAGCAGTAGGATGTACAAGTTCAAAGGAAGGGAGTACAAATACAGCAAACTCGAATAGTAAGTTATTTAAAGAAATGAAAACAGAAGACATTAATGGAAATAAGGTAGATAGTTCTATATTCTCAAAATATAAACTTACAGTAGTTAATGTATGGAATACAGGTTGTACTCCATGTGTTGGCGAAATACCAACTTTAGACAAGCTAAATAAAGAATATGAGAAAAAAGGTGTTTCAATAAAAGGTCTATTATTAGAATCAGGAGTTGGATTAAATGATGAAGAGAAAAAAACAGTTGAAGATATATTAAAGAAAGCAAAATCAACTTATCAACAACTGACTGTATCAGAAGATATGTTACAAGATAAAACTTTAATTTTACAATCTTTCCCTACAACATTCTTTGTAGATAAAGATGGAAATATAGTTGATAGCATAGAAGGCTCTAATGATTATGATGGATGGAAGGCAAAAATAGATGAAGTTTTAGAAAAGGTGATGATTAATGAATAAATTTATGAAAAACAAAGTTGGAATAACTTTAATGGCTATAGGGCTATTATCTATGTCTGTTGGAGTTTTCAGACAAGAACATAAAACTGTAGCTAAAAAGTCTAATATTATATGTCTTGAATGCATTGGAATTGGTTAGGTGATTTATATGGATTTAGTAAAAAAGATAAAATCTAACTTAAGATTGACTGTTCAAATTGTATTTACAGCCTTAACTAATGGATATTTTTTAGGCTTTGCAAAGGGAAAGATATATCAAGGGGATAGTAAGCAACTATGTGTACCTGGGCTGAATTGTTATTCATGCCCAGGAGCTGTAGGTTCTTGTCCGATAGGATCTTTACAAGCTGTATTAGGAAGTAGAAATTTTAAATTTTCATTTTATATAATTGGTTTTCTTATGATGATTGGTGCTTTTATAGGAAGATTTGTATGTGGGTGGTTATGTCCGTTTGGATTAGTACAAGACTTACTTTATAAAATTCCTGGAATTAAAAAAATCAAAAAAGTGATTTTTGACAAGCAATTGAGATATCTTAAATATATTATATTAGTAGTATTTGTAATTATAATGCCATTAACGTTAACTAATTATGCAGGAGATGGAAATCCATGGTTTTGTAAATTAATATGTCCTTCTGGAACATTTTTTGCGGGTATTCCTCTTGTATCAATGAATAGTTCACTTAGAAGAATAATAGGTCCATTATTTACTTGGAAAGTATTTATATTAGTTTCAACTGTTATTTTATCAATAAAAATATACAGGCCATTTTGTAAATATTTATGTCCTTTAGGTGGTATATATGGATTATTCAATAATTACTCACTTTATAAATATGAAGTGGACTATGACAAATGCACAAAATGTGGTTTATGTGAGAAAAAGTGCGATATGAATGTGGCTGCATATAAAACACCCAATAGTGCTGAATGTATAAGATGTGGAAAATGTATAGAAGTATGTCCTAAAAAAGCTATAAGTACTACATTTTCTAAATCACAAAAACCTAATTGTAATTCAAATTGTAAATTAAATTGTTCCGGATGCAAATAAAAATATTTAATATAATTGATAAATTATAGTATACTAAGAAAAAATATAAAAATAAAGAGGTCGGTAAAAGTGAGTATAAATATATTAATTATAGAAGATGAAGTAGATATAAGAGAAGGCATAAGTGAGTATTTATCAGAAGTTGGGTATGAAGTTAAGGTAGCATCTGATGGACAAGAAGGGATTGATTTATTGTAGATTTTTTAGGATTTTCAGCAAAAAAACAAGGAAAAACTGTTGATCTGAAACCTAAGGAAATTAAATTATTAGAATTGTTGCTAAAATATAAAAATCAAGTACTAACTAGAAGTCAAATGCTAGATAATTTATGGGATGTTGAGGAAACCCCACTTGATCGGGTGATTGATGTATATATTAAAAATATTAGAAAAAAATTAGGTATAGACTGTATTATAACTGTAAAAGGTATCGGCTATAAGTTTGAGGAAAAGCTATGAAGAAGCTAAAGTTATTTCAAAAAACTTATTTATTTACTATGGCATTGATGGGAGTAATGATTATTATCTCCCATACTTTGTTATACATGCTTTTACCTACTTTTTACATTAATAAAAAACAACAAGATTTAAGCGACATTAGTACTCAATTAATACAACAATTAGAGTCAAATAATAAAGATATGAGCAGTAAAATAGCCAAAGATTTTTCTAATAAATATGGCATTAATATAGCTTTGAATATAAAAAATAAAAATTATGTATTTGAAGGAATTAAGCAATATGATATTTATATAAAACCAGAATCCTTAGACAGTGAATCACTAATAATCAATAACAATGTTGAATTTAAAGATAGTGAAAATTCTTCTGAATCAATAGAAAATAAAGAAGGTTATTTTAAAGTTAAAAATTCTTCTTTATTCTATAAAAAAAATATTAAGACTTTAGATGGAACAAGTGGTTCAGTAAAAATTGTGATGGATTTACAATCTTTTAAAGAAGCTAGAAGTGTTGTGTTCATGCTACTACCATATTCTATAGGCATAAGTTTAATTATTTCTCTTTTTGCATCGTATATATATGCAAAAAAAATTACGAAGCCAATAAAAGAAATATGTAATGTGACAAAAGATATGAAAATTTTAAAAGAAGATGCTTACTGTGACATAAATACGGGAGATGAAATAGAACTTTTATCTCATAATATAAATAGTTTATATAATACACTATTAGATACAATTGATTCTTTAAAAACAGAAATTGAAAATGTAAGTAAATCAGAAAAAAGTAAGGTTGATTTTTTAAGAAGTGCATCTCATGAACTAAAAACTCCTCTTATGAGTATTCATATAATGTTGGAAAATATGATTTTAAATATAGGGAAGTATAAAAATCATGATATATATTTGCCTAAATGTAAAGAGTCTGTACTTGATCTTAGCAATATGGTACAAGAAATACTTGATACATCTAGATTGAACACATGGAATAATAATAAAGAATATGAAGTTGTAAATTTAAAAAATTTATTAGAAAATATGATTGAACCTTATAAAATTATAGCGAAATCAAAACATATTAATATGAATATAGATTACTCTAACTCGTTAATTATAAATACTGATAAAATTTTATTAAATAAGGTTTTATCAAATATTATATCAAATGCAGTAAATTACACAGATGAGGGTAAATATATAAATATATATTTTGAAAATAATTCATTAATTATAGAAAATGAATGTGAGCCGATTTCAAAAAATCACTTAGAACACATATTTGATGCTTTTTATAGAGCTGAATTTGATAGAAATAAAAATAGTGGTGGAAATGGATTAGGTCTTTATATTGTCAAACAGATATTAAATTCATTAGATATAAATTATTCATTTGATTCTATGGAAAATGGTATGAAATTTAAAATAACTTTTAAGAATGAGGAGCTTATATAAAGTTATGAAAATCTCAAATTATGGAATATATATTATATAATAAAACTATTTAATTCGACATATAACTATAAAAAACGACGAAAAATAATAAAAAATAGTACAAAAATAATAGATTATGAGAATAATGATGAAATTATAGTCCAGATAGATTGTAAAGGACAATATGTAGAAGATGTTGATTTTAATAAATATAGAGATTTAAAAAATGTAACGTATCTTAATTTAAGGGACAATTTCATAAAAAATAGAAATAACCAATAGCCATTGGTTATTTCAGAGCGTAGACAAAGTCTACGCTCTTTTATTTTTGTCAATACTCTTCATGAGGTGATAAATATGTTAACTATAAGAAAAGAAGATTTTAGAGAAGATGAAATAAATGTGATATTAGATAGATTAGTTCCTGAAAATCATCTAGTAAGAAAAATAGAAAATGCAATAGATTTTAGTTTTATTTATGATAAAGTAAAAGACTTATACTCTCCGTTAGGAGCTCCAAGTATAGATCCAGTTGTTTTAATAAAAATAGTTTTAATTCAATATTTATTTGGTATACCTTCAATGAGGCAAACAATCAGAGAAATAGAAGTAAATGTAGCATATAGATGGTTTTTAGGTTACTCATTGACCGAAAAAATTCCTCATTTCTCAACATTTAATAAAAACTACGAAAGACGATTTAAAAATACAGATTTATTTGAATCTATATTTAGAGAAATTCTAGCGAGAGCTACAAAATGTGGATTTGTAGATTCTTCTAATATCTATATAGATTCAACACATATAAAAGCTAGCGCTAATAAGAAAAAATATACTAAAGTAGAGGTAGATATTCAAGCGAAGCATTATCAGGAAAAATTAGAAAAAGAGATAAATGAAGATAGAGTAAAACATGGAAAAAGTCCATTGAGTGAAGCAAAAAATGAAGAGGTAAAAAAAAAGAAAAAATAGAGAGCAATACAGATAAGGATAGTGGTATGTTCTTCAAAAATGAAAAAGAGAAATGCTTCGCATATCTAGCACATACAGCTTGTGATAACAATAATTTCATAGTAGATTTTTATATTACACCTGGAAATATACATGATAGCGTAGCTTTTTCAGATTTATATAAGAAGATAAAAAATAATAGTAAACAACA
>PPYF01545273.1_pt1 | contig 15824 bp, 8 predicted proteins | sample 1559871 | NCBI WGS metagenome assembly PPYF01 (sample SAMN08240021, study PRJNA423297) | Human gut metagenome, whole genome shotgun sequencing project. | reverse complement strand
ATCATATTGTTTCTCCTTACAAACCGCATTAAAACCATAATGAGACACATTCTTGTATTTCCCAAAATCGAGATTTACTAATTCTACAAATTCCGATTGAACAAACTCATTTTATTTCTGCTGAATCATCTTAAAATGCTTCAATGCCTCCACAATTGCTCTCTCTTTATCCTCCGGGCACTGTGGTTGCCTACTATCTTCATTTTTAGGTAAATTATAATTCTTCCCAACCTCAATTCCACATTTTCTCTTTACCTGTGAAATATACAGATTGGAAACCTTCATGCCGGCATTATGTTCAAACACATACTCCTTTATCTCATCATATGTTGCCTTAGTCTCTGCAGATGTTATATCCATATCATCAAGTTCAATCGTGACATTAATATAATCATCCGGCTTTTGTTTCAGTTGGGACAAAAGAACAACCGTCTCTACGTGCGTCGTATGAGAAAACTGATCAAATGCCTGCCACTTCATGAGTTCATACTTCTCTTCACAGAGTATCTTCAAATCCCTTGCCAATGTTGCCGAATCACAGCTCACATATACAATCCTCTCCGGTAACATCGCAAGCATTGTGTTCAGACACTTCTCATCACAGCCCTTTCTTGGAGGGTCAACGACTATCACATCCGGGCGAAGCATATCTGTACGTCCGGTGGATGCTGTATCATCAGTGATTTTCTCAGTTTTCTTTGCATTCTCATAAAACTGTGGCAGCACCTCCTCAGCCTTTCCTACGAAAAAATGTGCATTTGTGATGCCATTGAGCTTCGCGTTGTTTTTGGCATCCTCGATTGCCTGAGGCACTATTTCCACTCCATACACCTGCTTTGCCTTCTGTGACAAAAAGAGCGATATGGTACCGATACCACAGTAGAGATCCCAGACATTTTCATTTCCTGTGAGCCCTGCAAATGCAAGTGCCGTGCTGTAAAGCTTTTCTGTCTGCTTCGGGTTTACCTGATAGAACGACTGTGGAGAAATCTGATATGTGATGCCAGTCCCCTGTGGTGTGAAATCAGGGTAAGAAAGCAGATGGATGGTGTCCTCAATATATGGTCTTCCCCATATGCAGACCGTCTTTTTGCCAAGGATGACATTTGTGTTTTCCTTGTTGATATTGTAGGAAATCGAAGTCATTCCATCGATTTTTGAGAGTCTTTCGCACAGTATATCTGCTGCATTCCCGGCTCGGCGTTTTGCTTCAAGACTGTCCCCATTTATCACAAGACACACCATAATCTGCTTTGATGTAAATCCATATCTGATAAGCACATGGCGCACGAGCCCTTTGTGTGTGTTCTCGTCATACGGCGTGATGCCACACTCATTCATCCATTCCTTTATGATATCCAGTATCTCTTTGTTTTGCGGCACCCCAAGCCTGCAGTCCTCAACTGGGATGATATTGTGGCTTCGCGATGCATAAAAGCCTGTCACTATATTGCCATCCCTGTCATATCCCACCGGAAACTGTGCCTTGTTGCGGTAGCGATATGGATTGTCTGCGCCAACAGGCGGCTGCATTTTACTGTCCAGCTTTGCCTCGGAAAATCCACCTATACGCATGAGATTGTTGCGCACCTTATTATTTTTAAATTCAAGCTGCTTTTCATAAGAGAGCGCCTGTATCTGGCAGCCGCCACACCTCTTGTGCAGCTCACATTGCGGCTCAACGCGAAAAGTGGAAGGGGTCTTAATCTCTTCCACTCTTGCGTAGCCATAGTTTTTCTTTAATTTTGTTGCGTGGGCTGTTATGACGTCACCAATCAGTGCATCCTTTACGAAAAAGGTCATGCCATCATAATGTCCGATACCCTCGCCATCTGTTCCCATATCTGTTATTTCAAGTTCAAATATGTCATTTTTTTTCATGCTTTTCTCTTCTTTATTTTATATATAATCACTCTTTATAATGTTTGTATCCGGCGCAAGCTTTCACACCAAAAATCACACCATAGCTATATTTAATATTGTCCGCTTTTTACACACTTGTTCTGCGGAAATTTGTCTCCATAAATCTGTTGTAGCCCTGCCACTTTGTATCGTTTTCAGGCACATTTACAAGCAGCTCCCTGAAGGTCTCCATCTTGGCATCTATGTTGTCTGCAAAGCTAAGTGCCAGTGCCTCGACAAGTGCCGGCTTTTTCGGAGAGCCAAACTCAAGCTCGCCGTGGTGGGCAAGTATACAGTGCTTCAGCTCGTTTGCGAGCACTACCGGGAAGCCGTCGATGCTCTTAATCGCATCGCCTACCCACTCTGCACCAATCATGATATGTCCGAGAAGCTGACCAGCGTCTGTATAGTCATTCTCTGGGAATGTGGAAAGCTCCTTTAATTTTCCGATATCATGGAAAATAGCTGCTGTAAGAAGCAGGTCACGGTTTAAAACCGGATACATTTTTGCAAAATAATCACAGTTCTTCGTCACACCGAGCGTATGCTCCAAAAGACCTCCTACAAAGCCGTGGTGCACGCTCTTTGCGGCTGAATGGAACTTGAAACGGCGCTCAAACTCCTTATTGTCAAAAAAGCTATGTAAGAGCTGTGACAGGTACTGATTCTTTACAGAGCCGATAAAGCCCATGAGTTCCTTATACATGACCTCGACATCCTTATCGCTGACCGGCAGATAATCCGCAGGGTCATATTCTCCCTCGTTTACCTTTCTCGCACGCTTTATGGAACACTGCAAATTGCCCTGAAAGCTTGTGATATCACCGGTTATGGCTATGTAATCCATTGCATCAAATTCCTCAATACCTACTGAGCCCACATCCCATATCTTGGCATCCAGCGTGCCTGTCTTATCCTGCAGGATAACATTGTCATAAGGCTTTCCGCTTTTGGTCATGGCTGTCTGCTTGCTCTTGCATAAAAAAATCTCATTGATTCTCTCTCCCTCGCGGAGAGTTGAAATATACTTCATATATCCTCCTAATTTCGGCTAATTCATCACTCCGATTTTCACCTGACAGGTAATCTCCGTGTAGCCGTTGCTTCCTTTTCTCTTTACTTTCAGATTGCAGGTATCCTCAGGCTTTTGCTTCATAAGCTGTGTGTTGTACGCGGACACATTCGACACCTCTGTATTGTTTACCGCAACTATCACATCTCCGCTTTGAAGCCCCGAGACAAATGCCGGTGAATCCATGGTAACCTGCTTTATATAAACACCCTTTGGGATGTTATATCTGTTTGCTATTTTTTCTGTAACTGTAGTACAGGTGATGCCTATGTACGGCACATCCGCGCCGCTCTCGAGCTTTTCAATGGCAGGTGACAGGTCGCTTATGCTGACAGCCGTGAGCGTATTGTTTTCCTCCGCCGGATTGAAATCCTGCAGCGAAAGCCCTATGACCTGACCATCTGTATTAATCAGTATACCGCTCTGCAACTTGTTGCTTGCGATATCTGTGGTGAGCACCGAGTAATTGTTGTCCTGCGCCGACAGCTCGTTGGTTGTTGACGTTACAAGACCTGTGAGAATGGCATAGTTTGCCTCAAGTGCAATGACAGATGCTCCTCTTGAAACAATATTTGAATTACCAAGCTCCGCAACCGCTATAGCCCTTATTGTGGCGTCGTCCAGAAGCGACTTATCCACGGAAATGATTGCTATACCCGTATTGCTGTCATACTTGACCAGCGCAGCATCAGCCATCATGTCGTTTACAAAGGTTACACTAAGCTTATCCGCCTTATCCACTACATTTTTCTCTGTCAGAATGATTAGCTGCTTTCCATTGTCCCTCAGTATCACTCCCACTCCCTGACCCTCGGTCTCATAGGAATTGTTGAAAATATCAGTGGCATCTGTCACACCCGTGACTCCTACTACAAATTTCGTGGCCGAAGTGCCCACTCTGTAGAGCTGGTTCTGCACTGCCTGATAATCCGCGAGTGTAGGCTGATAGGTCTGCGAAGACGGCTCCGAAGAAGTGCCGGACTCTGTGCTTTGTGTACCATTTTCACTATATGCATCACTGCTGTCATCTATGCCTGACTGCTGTGTAGCTGTCTGCACATCATTATTATTTTTTCCATCTGAAGCTTTTTTTGATTGTCTGTTGATAACCGGCAGAAATATAGCAAAAACAATGCTTGCAGCCACTGCAAATACCACTCCGCAGAGTGCTGCTGTGCCTGCTTTTTTTGCAAGTCTTTTTTTATTCAGCGGTTTATCCTTTATCTTTTCTCTGATAAATTGCTCCATATTGTCACCCTGATTAGATGTCTTTAGTTACTATCTTACATTATATTCTGAATTATATTGCGTTGCAACCATATTTTTTCTTTGAGTATGGGCTTTGAGTACGGGCTTGCGGCATGTACCCGCCGGACTGCTGCACTGCTCCCAACGGTGCGAATAGCGCAGTGGCTTAGATACTGTAGGATTATGCTCATAACACAGAAATGCCACGGCATGGATGCCGGGGCAAGGAGCTATCGAGCCATGGAAGGCGAGTAGCGACGGTTTCGTCATGTATAGAAAAAGTAAATGCATAATCCATACAGAATCTTAGTCACGCAGCGTAGCACCGTTGGGATCAGTGCAGCAGTCCGACGGGTACATGTCACAAGCCCTTACTTTTTGGCTCGTTTAACAAACTGGTTTGTTATGTATTAAACTTTATGTTATCATCTTGTAATTATCATTTAATACATATTTATTATTGTTTTTTTGAAGATTTTCAGCTATAATATGATAAGCTATACAGTAAATATGAATTTAATATTCAACTACCGAAATATAAGGATATAGAAATGAATAAAAAAGTTTACAAAACATTGGAATATAACAAAATCCTCACCATGCTAAGCAGCTACGCAGCATGTGATGAGACAAAGAAAAGGTGTCTTTCGCTTGAGCCTATCACCGATTTATACGAAATCAGACATCTGCAGACCACCACTGCCGATGCACTAAGCCGCCTGTATAAGGACAGCGGAGTGTCCTTCGTTGGCATACACAATGTACATGCTTCTCTAAAGAGGCTTGATATCGGTGGTGCACTGAATACGACCGAGCTTCTTCGCATCTGCAGTCTTTTGGAGGTTGCAAAGCGCGTGAAGGCCTATGGCAGAAGCGCCATGGATAATGAGAAGCAGGATTCACTCTCCGGTCTGTTTGCAGGGATTGAACCGGTTTCTGCGCTCTGCGATGAGATTAAGAGGTGCATTTTATCTGAGGAAGAGATTGCCGATGATGCAAGTCCTGAGCTTTTTAAGATAAGAAAGAGCATACGCGGCATGAACGACAGAATCCATGCGCAGCTCACCAAGCTCATGAACAACAGCACAACAAGGACATATCTGCAGGATGCGGTTGTGACCATGCGCGACGGCAGATATTGTCTGCCTGTAAAGGCTGAGGCTAAGGGCAATGTACCCGGCATGATGCACGACCAGTCATCTACCGGCTCTACCCTTTTTATCGAGCCGATGGCTGTCGTCAATTTGAATAATGAGCTCAAGGAGCTTTTCATAAAGGAGCAGGAGGAGATTGAAAAAATCCTTGCAGCGCTCAGCGACAAGGTTGCCATGAATGCGGCTGCCTTGGAGCAGGACTATGAGATTCTTTCAGAGCTTGACTTCATTTTTGCAAAGGCAAATCTGGCTAAATCATATAACGGTGTGGCACCGGATTTCAACACCGATGGGCATATCAATATCAGAAAGGGCCGTCATCCGCTTTTGGATGCTAAAAAGGTGGTCCCTATAGATGTACGGCTCGGCGAGGACTATAAGCAGCTCATCATCACCGGACCAAATACCGGTGGTAAGACGGTTTCACTAAAGACTGTCGGACTTTTGACTCTCATGGGTCAGGCAGGTCTTCACATTCCTGCGGCTGACAGGTCAAAGCTCGCCATCTTTGAGGATGTATTTGCGGATATAGGCGATGAGCAGAGTATTGAGCAAAGTCTCAGTACCTTCTCGTCTCACATGACCAATATCGTAAAAATCCTTGAAAAAGCTGACGACAGAAGCCTTTGCCTGTTTGATGAGCTCTGCTCGGGAACCGACCCGACAGAGGGTGCGGCGCTTGCCATCTCAATTTTAAACAGGCTGCACCAGTATGGTGCCATCACCATGGCCACCACACACTACAGTGAGCTGAAGGTATATGCGCTTTCCACAGACGGTGTGGAAAATGCCTGCTGTGAGTTCAATGTGGAGACTTTAAGTCCTACCTACCGCCTGTTAATCGGTATTCCTGGAAAGAGTAACGCATTTGCAATCTCATCAAAGCTTGGTCTGGACGAAAACATCATCGAGGATGCAAAAAGCAGAATTAATGATAACGACCTTGATTTTGAAGATCTGATTGCAAGCCTCGAGTCACAGCGACAAACCATCGAAAAGGAACAGCTTGAAATCAACAGCTACAAGGCCGAGATTGAAAAGCTCAAGAAACAGCTCGAAGAGAAAAACGAGCGAATAGACAAGAGCAAAGACAAGATTTTACGCGAGGCAAATGAGGAAGCCTACAAGATACTGCAGGATGCAAAGGAACTTGCCGACAAAACCATCCGCAATTTCAACAAATACGGACAGGGGCAGGCTCCTATGAGCCAGATGGAAAAGGAGCGCTCTGCCCTTCGTGACAAGATGAATGACAAGGAAAAGAAGCTGTCAGACATCAAGAAAAACACTGCCAAGGCAAATCACAAGGCGCCTAAGAAGCTGCGCATCGGTGATTCTGTGCTTGTGCTCTCCCTCAATCTGAAGGGAACCGTCCACACTCTGCCAAATGCCAAGGGCGATTTGTATGTGCAGATGGGTATACTGCGCTCGCTGGTTAATATTAATGACCTCGTGCTCTTAAACGACGATGTATCTCCTGCCAAGAAGTACGGCGGCAGCGGAAGCAAGATAAAGATGAGCAAATCGCTGTCAGTTTCATCAGAAATCAACCTGATTGGAAAGACTACGGATGAGGCACTTGCTCTCTTAGATAAATACTTGGACGACGCATATATCGCTCATCTTTCATCTGTGCGCATTGTCCACGGAAAAGGCACCGGTGCACTGCGAAAGGCTGTGCATGGACTCCTTAAGAGGACAAAAACTATTGCGGAATACCATCTCGGTGAGTTTGGTGAGGGCGATGCCGGAGTAACCATCGCAACCTTTAAATAACGACAATGTACTTTTACGGAATATAAATAATTTTTAAGAAGGAGATTAGAAATGGCTGTTAAACAGAAAATACTGATAGTAGACGATGACAACAATATAGCAGAGCTTATATCTCTATATCTGACCAAGGAATGCTATGACACCAAAATCGTAAATGATGGTGAGCAGGCTCTTATCGCGTTTGAGCACTACAAGCCAAACATGCTTCTTTTGGACCTCATGCTTCCGGGCATAGACGGCTATCAGGTATGCCGTGAGATACGTGCAAAGTCCGATGTGCCGATTATCATGCTCTCCGCAAAGGGCGAGGTATTTGACAAGGTTTTAGGCCTGGAGCTTGGCGCCGACGACTATATACTCAAGCCCTTTGACTCAAAGGAGCTTGTGGCAAGAGTCAAGGCCGTGCTCAGACGCTTCCAGCCTGCAAAGCCGGAGGCCTATGCTTCCGTAGATATCAAGTGTGTGGAGTACCCGGGGCTTATTGTAAATCTGTCCAACTACTCTGTCACTTATGACGGACAGCAGATTGATATGCCGCCAAAGGAGCTTGAGCTTTTATATTTTCTTGCCTCATCTCCAAATCAGGTGTTTACAAGGGAGCAGCTTTTGGACAACATATGGGGCTATGAATATGTCGGCGACACCCGCACTGTCGATGTGCATGTAAAGCGTCTCCGCGAGAAAATCAAGGACAAGCCAACCTGGCGCATCGCAACTGTCTGGGGCATCGGATACAAGTTTGAGGTAAAATAAATAATGAAGCATACCATCTACACTAAAATGTTAATCAGCTATCTGATTTACGGTGTCATCGCTTTTTTCATTATATGCACCTTTACACAGCATCTCACCACAGACTATATTGAAAAGCAGGAGGCATCCAATCTCTACAGGGAAGCATCCATCATTGCAGGTGATTACGCCGCCGAATACTTTGGCTCATCCATGTCGCTTAGCGATTTCCAGAATCACATGAAAATCGTAGCCGACTATATGGATGCCAAGGTATGGGTGGTCAGCCCTGATGGTGAGCTGCTCATGGACTCAGATGATCCGTCAATAGGCATTGATACCCAAAATGACAGTTCTAAGCCTGTATTGATAAATGGCTTTGATGTCACCGATTTTGGCAGCAACAACTATATGATTGGAGATTTTTACGGCTCCTTCAAGCATAAGATGCTGTCCGTATTTTCCCCGGTAAATGTCTCGTACCAGAATATCGGCTACATAGTCATTCACAAGACAATGAGCCATATCACGGCAGGTGTAAATGGATTTATGAACATCTCCTTTTACACTGTAGCGCTCATTTTTGCCTTTGCATTTGTTCTGCTTTTCATGATGAGCCGCTCCATTTACCGTCCTATCTCTAAAATCACAAAGACCGCAAAGAAGTATGCAAAGGGTGATTTCACTGCCCAGATTGATGTACATTCCAATGACGAAATCGGCTATCTGGCAAACACACTAAACTACATGGCAACTGAGCTTGATACGCTTGAGGAGGATCAGCGCAAGTTTGTTTCCAACGTGTCACACGACTTCCGCTCCCCTCTTACCTCGATAAAGGGCTACGTGGAGGCTATGCTGGACGGAACCATCCCTGTTGAGATGCAGGATAAATACTTAAACATCATCCTTTTTGAGACCGAGAGGCTTAATAAGCTCACCAAGAGTCTTATTGATCTGAACCAGTTCGGTCATCACGGCATACACCTGGATATTGCTGATTTTGACATCAATACAATGATCCGCACGACAATCCTCACCTTCGAGGGTAAATGCAGTGAAAAGGGCTTAAGCTTTGACCTGCTGCTCACCGGAAAAGAGCTTTTCGTGCGCGGTGATATGGTCAAAATCCAGCAGATTCTTTACAACCTGATTGACAACGCTGTGAAGTTTTCAAATAATGATTCGAGTATCAAGATTGAGACGAGTATCAGAAATGAAAAGGTGTTTATATCAGTAAAGGATCATGGTATCGGTATACCAAAGGACAGCCTTTCAAAGATCTGGGAACGCTTCTACAAGAGTGATTTATCCCGCGGAAAGGATAAGCGCGGTACGGGACTTGGCCTGTCTATAGTTAAAGAAATCGTGCAGGCACATGGTGAGAATATAAATGTAATAAGTACTGAGGGTGTGGGAACTGAGTTTATATTTACGCTGCCGCTCAGCCAAAAAGAAGGGTGAGGCGCAGCTCATCATATGATAGGTGTGGTGGGCGCCTCGCTTTTTAGGTTGTGAGGCTGCCGGCATAGCACACAGTATATTCCTCAGAAAAATGTGAAGTCAGCCGCGGTTATTTGTCCGGGCAGATTACGGTTTTATTTACATTTTCTTTCTTTTTTACTTTATGGAACTCCGCGGCAGTTCACATTTTTCTTCGGAACACACTGTATGCTCTCCGGCTAATTCAGGTTTACGAGCGAGGCGCTTTGCTACCTTGCATTCTGGCAGTGCCGGACTTATTTCACTGGAGTGAAATTTTGTCCGGCACTTTTTACTTTTTAAATTTAAAGCTCATTTCACTTATGCGAAATGAGCTTTATTTTATATCATATTCTTATGGCTCGTATTTGCTGCCGGCCGGGTCGGTTACTGTGTAGTCGCCGCCGGATATGTCGGCTGTGGTTTCAAAGTCTGTGATGTCCTGATTTACGGTACCATCGAACAGGTCATATGTGAAGGTGTAGCCCTGTGCCGATACTGCTTTGACATATATTTTGATATTGCTTGCGGCTGTGACAGGGATTAAGTCTTCGATTTTGACTGTGCCTTCGAGACTATGGAGCTTACCGTCGTCCTCTTTTGAGGCATCAGAGGTATCATTTTCCGTGTCATTCTTTGAGCCATCTTTTTTGGCATCATCCTTCCGACTTAAAGCAGATGTGATGGAGTCTGTGTCTGCAGAGTCTGCACTGTCTGTGCCGTTTTCTGCCAACAGCTGTCTGATATCGTAGGTCTTTAGCTCTGTTCCTGAGCTTGCAACTACGAGCTGCACACTGTTAAAGTCAAAGTAATCATTTCCCATGACTACTACATCTACATCTGTGCCAAGCTTTATGCTGCCATTGTCAAAGGTTGGTTTATCGGCAAGTATGCCTGATGCTACATTTTTGAACACTGATGTCACACCTTCAAACTCATCGAGCACCTCTGTGCTTCTCTTATTTCCGTCAACAAACAGAAATGTCACATTGCCTGCATAGTCCTCAGACAGTGGAAGTGTGGCCTCACCCGTATACTTGATGCCGTTTAGCTCGAGCGGTATCTCGTTTGTACCGAAAAATACACTGGTTTTTGTATCCTCTGTGTACTCCTTTGGCACCACCGAGACAGAGACTGTGTATGTCATATCGGTAAAATCTGCACTTTTTAAGGAAATATCCCAGTCCGTTATGAGGCTGGCCTCCTCCTCAAGAGTGGACTTGATATCATCCTGCATGGTCTGCACATCAGAAAGTATCACCGATGTGTTGTCTGAGGTGTATGACATCTGTGTCTCGAGCTTTTTTATCCTGTTATTAAGCAATACTGCCCCCGCAATAAGTGCGGCGAGCAGTATTATGGTAATCGCATTGAAAATATTTTTTTTCAAATTCATATTATAGTGTTATTCCTCATCTTCCTCTGCAGCTACAGCTATTCCAAGCTCCTCAAGCTGCTTTGGATCTACAGTTCCGGGTGCCTCTGACATGAGGTCCGAAGCGTCCTTTACCTTAGGGAATGCAATAACCTCCTTGATATTGTCTGTATGCAGCATATGCATGCAGATACGGTCAACACCAAAGGCAAGTCCTGCGTGTGGCGGTACACCATATGAGAATGCATCAAGCAGGAATCCAAACTGCTCATGTGCACGCTCCTTTGTGAAGCCAAGCACCTCAAACATCTTCTCCTGGATGTCATCCTGATGGATACGCACTGAACCTCCACCGAGCTCTGTACCATTGAGTACGATATCATATGCCTTTGCACGAACTGCGCCCGGATCTGAGTCTATCTTGTCCCAATCCTCCTCCATAGGCATAGTGAATGGATGATGCATTGCCATAAATCTGTTTTCCTCATCAGACCACTCAAGGAGTGGGAACTCAGTTACCCAGAGGAAATTGTACTTGTTCTCATCAATCAGGCCAAGCTCAGCTCCAAGCATGAGACGAAGCGCTCCAAGTACATTCCATACGATTTTATTCTTGTCTGCTGCGAAAAGGAGTAAATCTCCCAGCTTTCCGTTCATCTTTGCAACAAGTGCATCAAGCTCAGCTTCTGTCATAAACTTGGCAAATGATGACTTGTATGTGCCATCCTCATTGATGCACAGATAAGCAAGTCCCTTTGCTCCACAGCCCTTTGCGTGCTCTACAAGCTTGTCAATCTTCTTACGAGGCATCTTTGCCTGTCCCTCTACATTGATACCGCGGACAGAGCCACCATTTTCAAGAGCTCCTGTGAATACTCCAAAACCACAGTCCTTTACCACTTCCGAAACATCGCAAAGCTCCATACCAAAGCGTGTATCAGGCTTGTCAGAACCAAATCTGTCCATAGCCTCCTGCCAAGGCATACGCTTAAACGGAATCTCAACATCCACATTTATGACCTCTTTAAAAAGGTGCTTTAACAGTCTCTCATTTACCTCGATTACATCATCGATATCTACGAATGAAAGCTCCATATCGGCCTGTGTAAACTCAGGCTGTCTGTCTGCACGCAGATCCTCATCACGGAAGCATCGTGCAATCTGGAAATATCTGTCATAGCCTGAAGCCATCAGAAGCTGCTTAAAGAGCTGTGGTGACTGTGGAAGCGCATAAAAATGTCCGTGGTGTATACGGCTTGGCACGAGATAATCTCTTGCTCCCTCCGGTGTAGACTTGCAAAGGATTGGTGTCTCTATCTCCAAAAAGCCCTCGTTTGCCATAAAGTCACGCATCACGCGAAGCACATTGCTTCTGAGCATGAGATTTCTCTGGATATCAGGGCGGCGAAGATCAAGATAACGGTATTTAAGTCTGATGTCCTCGCTGGTCTTTGAATTCTCCTCAATCTGGAACGGAGGTGTCTGTGCCTCTGAAAGCACTCTGATTGATGTAGCGATAACCTCGATATCACCTGTCTTTAAGTTCTCATTGACAGCGGCTGTTCTCTTCTGGACAGTTCCCTCAACTGCGATGACGAACTCACTTCTTAAGGTGCCTGCCTTTTCAAAGCCCTCTGCACCTACATTTTCCTCACCGAATACTATCTGAAGTATTCCGCTTCTGTCTCTTAAATCTACGAAAATGAGACTTCCTAAATTTCTTCTCTTCTGTACCCAGCCCATCACGGTGACCTTCTCACCGATATTGGCATTTGATACCTCTGTACATCTATGGCTTCTATGTAAGCCCTGCATTGATTCTGCCATTTTATACTCCTTATATTTCTACTATATATTTATTCTAATAACTGTTTGGTACCACTGCTACACAGCTAAACTGCTGCTTATCAGATTCCTATCTGTTAAAGAACTCAACAAACTCCTCGTAGCCCTCTTTCATAAGCTGCTCCTTCTGGAATTTCTTGTTCTTGTTCATGCGCACAACAAGCACCTGCTGTCCGTTTGCTCTTGCGTCTTTTGCCTGGTTCATGACATCAACAAGCTTGTCTGCCGGATATTTCTTCTCAACCAGATAAGCCACCTTCTTTGGACTCTCAGGAATCTTGAAGCCGCTCTCCATGAGAAGCAGGATAATTCTCTCAAAACCGATTGAAAAACCACAGGCCGGTACATCATTTCCGGTGAACTTTCCAATCATCTTGTCATATCGTCCGCCACCGCCACAGGCTGCGCCAAGCTCAGGCATTGATATCTCAAAAATAGTTCCTGTGTAGTAGCTCATTCCACGAACAAGTGTAGGATCAAATACGAGCTCAAACTTTGCTCCCTTTGTGGCATTGACAGCCGTAGCTATCTCTGTCATATTTGTAACCACTTCTTCGTCTAAATATTCACCGAGCTTTTCTGAAAGTATATTTACACCCTCAGTGACATCCCTTGTCTGCTCCAAAAGCTTGAACAGATCAAGATATTTGTCTATATTTTCCTGTGGGTAGCCATCCTGTGCAAGCTCACTTGCAACGCCTTCCACTCCTATCTTGTCCATCTTATCGAGTGTGATAAATACGCTGTCGTAGTCCTCCTCAGCGAAACCACTGTAAGCAGCCATTGCCTTTAGGATTCTTCTCTCGTTGATTCTTATCTCAAAGTTCTCGAAGCCGAGTCTGCCGATTGTGGTAGTGGTTGCTGTAATCAGCTCTATCTCTGCCAGATTGCTTGGCTCTCCGAGTATATCTATATCACACTGTGTAAACTGTCTGTAGCGGCCTCTCTGAGGTCTGTCTGCTCTCCACACACTGCCCATCTGAAGTGCCTTAAACGGCGATGGCAGGTTGTTGGCATTGTTTGAATAATATCTTGAAAGTGGCACTGTAAGGTCGTAGCGCATTCCAAAGTCTACTACATCCGATTCTTCCTTTGCTGTCTCCAGATTCAGCTTCTCGCCTCTCTTCATTACCTTGAAGATCAGCTTCTCATTTTCTCCGCCCTGCTTGCTTGTGAGATTCGCTATATTCTCCATGCATGGTGTCTCTATCGGTGTAAATCCGAAGCTTCTATATGTATCCTTGATCACGCTTGTCACATAATCACGGATTTCCATCTCTGCAGGTAATATATCCTTCATGCCGTTGACCGGCTTTTTGCTCAGTGCCATTTGGTTTCCTCCATCTATATTAAAATATTGAATTCATTAGCTATTCTATTATACTTTTCGGTTTTGCAATCGTCAAGGGTTTATGGCAATTATACGGGCTGCAAGCCACGGCACCGTTAGGGCATACGCATATGCTTTGCTTTCGCTACGCTTTGCCGCTAAGATACTGTACGGATTATGCTTTTTATTCTTCTATGCTTGACGAAACCGTCGAAACGCGCCTTCCGTGGCGCGGTTCTCCTTGACTTGCCCTCCATGGCAAGTCATTTCTGTGCTTCATGTGCATAATCCTACAGTATCTAAGCGGCTTCGCTATTCGCTCAATCAAATGCATATGCGTATGCCCTAACGGTGCCGTGACTTGCAGCCCTTACTCTGTGACAGTATTTTCATATACCGGGTTACTTTCAAGTTACTTCAATAAACCTTGTGCACTGCTGAAATAACGTACATCTGCTGTGAAAGGTTACAAATGCTAATGTTCGTCTACTGTGGAAAATTTCAGATGTTAATGTGCTTCTACTGAGGTGGATTGCAAATGCTAATGCACATCTACTGCGGTGAATTACAAATGCTAATGCACATCTACTGTGGCGGATTGCAAATGCTAATGCACATCTACTGTGGCGGATTGCAGATGCCGCACGGTGACAAGCCCATGGATTTTGCTTCATCAAGCGTTACCTCTGTGTCACTCTTTTTCAAGGTCCGACAGCCCGCACGGTGATATTTCTTGCCGGTTGCTGTGATATGAACCATAGTCTCGCTGTTTGAGGAATCTGCAGCGCTATTTTCTGCTGCTGAGCTGTCTGAACCTGATGATGCACTTCCTGTTGTACTGCCTGAAGAGCCGGATTCTCCTGCCCCGCTTCCAGCGCTGCTCTGCGAACCTTCATTCTGCGGTGTATCCGTCTGAGCGCTCTGCTTCTGCGGAGTGGTGCCATCCAGCCAGCTGTCACCATTCTCATAGTTTATTCCGACTCCAGGCTGCACATTATAGCAATATACATTAAAAAGTATGCCGCCACCGTTATCCTCAACCGACTTTGCCTCTATGAGAACGCCGTTTGCAACTAGATTGCTGCCCGAGAACATCGGAGTCACTCTGTAAAGCACATGATTTCCTGTATTGTTTACATAATCCGCTACCAGATTCTCAAACGGCAGCATGCCCTCCACATTCAGGTATCTCGTACCGGTAATAAGATTCTTCGGATTGGCATTCTCGCCGGCAAGCTGATAGCCAATAAGATGACAGCGATTATATAAATACCTGTCCTTTATCACATCATACTTCACCGTATGCCAGCCTGATGGCTTTATCATGCCTATCTTGCCACGCTCCTCAGTCGGCATGATATCTCTGCAGATATTGGCATAAGCCACACCGCATCTGCCAAGTGAATCCAAATCACTGTAATTTTCAAAAGCAGTGGTAGTCATATCGCTGTCCGTAAAAAAAGGCTCATTATTGTTGACAGCCACATATGCCTTGCCATCATATGCCGGAATAGCATCGATGGAAACGTAGGAATTGTTGTTTACAAGATCCTCCTGTGGCCCATCCGCGTTATCCTTGCTGCCTAAAGCACCGGAAGAATCCTCACCTGCCACTACAGCTCCTGCGGCATGCCCGGCACCTTCAGTGCCGGATAAATCAGCGGAGGCACAGCCTGTAAAAATTGTAGCAATTGCAAGTAATTCACATAGTGTAATTGCAGCTGTTTTCCTTAACTTTAGCCATATGTTCATATAAAATCACTCTTTCTATCAATCGATTGATATTGGATTTTCCCTAATTAAATAAATTAAATGAATACTTAAATTACTAAACCTGATATACTTTTATTTCCTCGCTTCATTTATTATAACAAACGTTTGTTTGTTTTTCAACCCTTGCTGTAAAGC
>PPYF01115082.1_pt1 | contig 15825 bp, 14 predicted proteins | sample 1559871 | NCBI WGS metagenome assembly PPYF01 (sample SAMN08240021, study PRJNA423297) | Human gut metagenome, whole genome shotgun sequencing project. | reverse complement strand
AATGATAATAAAAAACCACAAACATGTGCCCATTATGCGGCATATATTTATGCAGAAGCCGGAGCAACTGCAGGTGTAAATATCGGATTTTATGAAAAAGAAATCACCCTAGAACGAGAAATTTTCTCTGAGGATAACAGTCCTGTAAGAGTTGTTCACCATTATGAAGATGGTACCGAAGTTCCTTCCTGCACAAGAGGTCTTGTCTGGGGTAAAGGTTATTATACCCCTTGGGATTCCCCTTATGGCGGATGTGGCTGGTCCGGCAGCAATGGTAGCGGATTAGACGCTGAAGGAAAACCTTATGCAATTTATGAATATTCCTTAAATAAAGATGATGACGCAGTGATTACAAAATATAGAGGTAATATGCGGGCACTTGTAATTCCGGATACCTTGGATGGACACAGAGTAGTCTCCATTGGACACAAATCCTTTGCAGATAATCAATATTTAAATTCTGTAATTATTCCGGACAGTGTAACTACCATTGCCTCAGGGGCATTCGGAAGATGTATAAATCTTTCAGAAGTAACACTTTCCAGCAACTTACTCCAAATGGATACTCATGCATTCTTTAATTGTGACAAGCTTCAGTACATTGAAATTCCAAAGAGTCTGGAAAAATCAGAATCTGCGTATATTCCTGAATATGTCTACGATTATCAGGTAGGACCATTCTATGGATGTGATGGTTTAAAACAGGTTTTCATTGAACCAGGTACTACAAAGATTGTTGAGGGATTATTCGCAAATTGTCCGGGACTGCAGTCTGTTTCTATTCCTGATACTGTTACAGAAATTGGCTATAAAGCATTTGCCTGGGCTGAAAATCTTGCCGCAGTAAAATTCGGAAATTCTCTGACAAAAATTGACGGCGAAGCTTTCCGAAACACTGCTGTTACAGAACTGAATATTTCCGATTCCGTTACAAATATTGATGGAGGCGCTTTTGCAAAATGTGCGGAACTGACATCGGTACACCTTCCAAAGAGTCTGGTCAGAATGGATGCCCATGCATTTTTCGACTGCGATAAACTTACAAGTATCGAAATTCCAAAATATCTGGAAAAAAGTGAAGAAGTTTACATCTATGAATTTGCTTATGGTTATCAGCCAGGACCATTTTTCAACTGTGATGGTCTGGAAACTGTAACCTTTGAAGATGGAATTAAACAGATTGCACCGCGATTGTTTGCAAACTGTCCGGGAATTAAGAATGTAACTATTCCTGATACTGTTACTAAAATTGATTACAAAGCATTTGCCTGGGCTGAAAACCTTACTGAAGTAAAGTTAGGAAATTCTCTGACAAGTATCGGTGGAGAGGCTTTCCGAAATACAGGAATTACAAATCTTATATTTCAAATTCCGTTACAACTATTAATGGCGGAGCTTTTGCAAAATGTGCGGAATTAGCTTCTTTAAAGCTTCCAAAAAATCTAAAACAACTAGATGCCCATGCATTTTTTGACTGTGACAAACTTGCAAGTGTAGAAATTCCAAAGAATTTGTCAAAAAGCGCAGAAGTATATATCTATGAGTTTGCTTATGGTTATCAGCCGGGACCATTTTTCAACTGTGATGGTTTAAAAACAGTAACCTTTGAAGAAGGCACAACAAAAGTAATCTATGGTCTATTTGCAAACTGTCCGGGTTTGGAAAATATTGAATTGCCGGATACCATTGTAAAACTCGAAGACCGAGCATTCGCAAAAAGTGGTTTAAGTTCCATTGTATTCAATGAAACATTAAAAGAAATCGGTACATCAGCATTTGAATTTACAAAACTGAAAGAAGTGGAACTGCCTGCATCTATAACAAAAACAGGCACTTACGTTTTTAATGAATGTAAAGAATTAACATCTCTAAAAGTAAACGGAAATTTAGAACAGATTAGTGACCGAATTTGTAATAAATGTACAAGCCTTACTAATGTAACAGTACCCAAGACTGTACGTATTATTGGAGATAGTGCATTTAGAGAATGTACTTCTTTAGAAACAATTACTCTTCCGGAAAATCTGGAAAGAATCAGCGCTTTTGCTTTTGCAAAGACCGGATTAAAAGAAATTGCTATTCCAGAAGGCTGTAGAGCCATTTGGGACTCTGCTTTCAGAAGCTGTCCGCAACTTGAAAAAGTGGTTGTACCTACCAGTATAAATGAATTGGTAGATTATGCTTTCGCAGATAATGAAAAATTGAAAGAAGTAAAATTAGGAGCAGGTACAGCTATCATTCCACAGTATTGTTTTGCAAATTGTCCTGCATTAGAAACAATTCTGCTTCCATATACTGTAACAAAGGTGGAAGCCCATGCTTTTGAAAATGATACAGCTCTTACTTCTATCACAATTCCAAAAGCTACAACCTCCATTGGAGAACAGGCATTCAGCTATCCCGATAAAACTACTATCTATGGTGTAAAAGGAAGCTATGCAGAAACTTATGCAAAAGAAAAAGGATTTACCTTTGTAGAAAATACTGCAAATGCAACAAAAGTCACATTAAACAAAACAGAACTTACTATTAACAATGGAAAGACAGAACAACTGGTTATGACCGTTGAACCCTCTAACTTTACAGATGATGTAAACTGGAAATCATCCAATACTTCTGTTGCTACAGTAAATAATAAAGGTCTGATAAAGGCAGTTGCTCCTGGCACAGCTACAATTAAACTTACTGTAGGTGATACAAGCGCAAGCTGCACAGTAACTGTTTTACAACCGGTTAATTATATATCTCTGTCACCAACAGTTTTAAATCTAAAAGCCGGTGAAGAAAAAACTATAGAAGCATACGTTTCACCGAACAATGCCAGCAATAAAGAAATAGAATGGAGCAGTTCCAATCCTGAAATAGCCACCGTTAATTCTGAAGGCAAAGTAACTGCACTGAAAAAGGGAAATGCTGTTATCACAGCAGCCGCTTTAGATGGAAGCGGAAAAACAGCTACTTGTAACGTAACTGTTTTGAACACGATTTATCAGGCATCCTCTGTTGAAGAACTGGAAAGCGTACATAATTATGAGACAAACTGCTCTGATTACTGGACTTATACTTTAAAAGGAGCAGAAAACCTTAAAGTAACTTTTGACGAAAGAACAGCCGTGGAAGATGGCTTTGATTACATTTACCTCTACCACGCTGATGGAACACAAGCTGGAAAATATACCGGAACAGAACTTGCAGGAAAAACCGTAACAGTCAAGGGTGATACTGTTAAAATTCAACTTGTAACAGATAACGGCGGAAACGCATGGGGCTTTAAAGTAACTGAGGTAACAGCTTCCGGAGTATCTGTAGAAAAGCTTCCGCAAATTTTGGAAGGAACTGATACTTATAAGAAAACAACAAATGATGGCAACTTTACATTAGATACTGTATTAACTTCCGGAAATGGAAAACTCTCCTATGCTTCAGATAACGAAAATGTTGCTTCTGTAGACAACAACGGTAATGTAACAATCCACGGAGCAGGTACAGCTATCATTCAAATTACAGTTGCTGAAACAGACGAATATAAAGCTACTAAGAAGCAAGTAACTATCATCGTCACAAAATCTATTGCCGGCTGGGTAGTCACTGATGGTAAGTGGCAATATCGAGATGAAAACGGTAACTTTGCTGTAAATACATGGAAAGACATTGACGGAGCCCGTTACTATTTTAACCAAAATGGTTATATGGTATCTGGCTGGAATTCCATTGACGGAAACTGGTATTATTTTAATAACAGTGGCGCTATGATGACTGGAATTCAGTTCATTAGCGGATCTTATTACGGACTTGCATCAGACGGAAGAATGTTGACCGGATGGAATATATTTGATGAAATCTGGTACTATTTCAATCCAGACGGAACTGCTGTACATGGTTGGAATTCCATTAACGGAAACTGGTATTTCTTCGACTCTGAAGCAAAAATGCTAACCGGCATCCAGAATATCAGCGGAACCTATTATGGTTTCGACAACAGCGGCGCTATGATGACCGGATGGGGCAGCATTAATGGTAACTGGTATTTCTTTGATTCCAGCGGTGCTGCTGTACACGGTTGGAATTCCATTTACGGAGCTTGGTATTTCTTTGACGATAAAGCTAAGATGTTAACCGGCATCCAGAATATCAGCGGAACTTATTATGGTTTCGATAACAGCGGCGCTATGATGACCGGATGGGGCAACATCAACAGCACTTGGTATTACTTTAATTCCAGCGGTGCTGCTGTACATGGTTGGAATTCCATTGGCGGAGCTTGGTACTTCTTCGATTCTGAAGCAAAGATGCTGGAAAAAGAATGGTTAGACAATACCTACTATTTCACTGAAGGAGGCTCAATGGCAATCGGTTGGCTTCAAATAGATGGTTTCTACTATTACTTTGCAGGAAGCGGTGAAAAAGTATGTAATACATGGATTGGCGACTACTACTTAAAAGAAGACGGAAAAATGGCCGTAAATGAATGGGTAGATGGTGGAAAATACTATGTAGACCACAACGGTGTCTGGGACCCTACAAAATAAAAAATATCAAAAGAAGAGATATCGGGAGCAACTGCTCTCGGTATCTCTTAATTCAAAACTACTCCGAAATTTTTCAAAATAATTCTTCTTACTTTCTATGAAATTAAAGACAGCTTTTTCTTTGCTGTATAGACCGATATTGCACAAATTACTGTAAAAATCAGCAGAATAATTCCCATACTCCAGATATTCACCATGAATAAATCCTCTCTCATAACGTTTCCCAACGCCTTTACAGAAAAATAGGAGGTAATCATCATAAGAATAAAAGGACAATAATAAGTAAAGCAGATTTCATTTCGCACAGATTTTCTCAAACTTTTCTTTTGAATTCCCATTTTCTCCAAAATCTTATATCGCTCTTTGTCCTCATATACTTCATTGCCGATTTTCAAAAAGATAATACTTCCTGCTGCCAGTACAAGAGTTACAAACATAAAGATACAAAGGGAATACATGACTCTTATCCAGCTGTCCTGTTTTCCGTCTATCTGTGTATAATTCACTCCTGTAAATGCCTGTCCGTCTTCACTGCTTTGTGCCAGTGTATTCAGATATGGTTTGGACGCCTCCATATTTTTCATATCCTTAATTCTGTAATTATAAAAATATGTGATGCTTCCTAAATTCTTCAGATTTTCAAAAGTTTTGTCGCTGAGAATAAAAATCTTCGTATTGTTTTGCAATGCCCCAAAATAAGGTGTATTATCTGCTTTTATCACATTATATGTTTCACTTCCGATTTTTTGCTCGTAGTTTTCAATCGCATCACCTGATATATCCATCAGGACTTCATGAGAAAGCTCGATTGCCTGATTGTCCTTCAGCTCTTTATAATCAAAAGGAAGCCCTGCTTTTTTCGCCGCTTGTTTCACGTCTGAAAAAGATGCTATTCCATAAGCTATATAAGTATATTTGCTGTTCATCACAGAAGGATCTACCATCAGAACCTGCATTTCATTCCAAAACTTCACTTTATTTTCCTGCTCAATTCCCTTGGCAATTTCTTCCCCATTCTTTTCTTCACTGCTTAACACCTGATAAGTATACGTCTGGTCAAAATGTGTAATCTTCTCATAGCGCTGTTTCATTGCTATGGAAATTGCCATAACAGTCACAGAGCAAATCATCAGTACTGTTACCATAGCATAAGTTCTATAATTCTTTTTCATACGAAACGCCAGATTGTTTACCCATAAAGTACGCTCTTTTTTATACAAATAGCGTTTATTTCCTGAAAGCTTGCCAAGTATTGCAGGAATAAGTCCGGAAAACAAAAGGTAAACTCCTACAATTACCAGAATAACAGCCCCTAAAGCGTTTCCTAAAGAACTGATATCTCCTGTATCCCATGCCAGATAATATCCAAAAAGCAGAATACTTACACCGCCTACAATTTTTAAAAATGTAATCATCCCCTTTTCCTTTTGCATTTCCTGCTGTTTTGCACCGGAAAGCAAGTTTAATACACTGCTGCTCTTTAAAGTATGATAACTTTTTAAAGTCATCAAACCATAAATACCCAAAAACATTCCTGCAGTAATCAGTACCGCCTCCCATGAAAAAGAGAACTGAATGTCCACACTGATGTCAGAGAGTTTTAAAAGAAGCATTTGAAACAGCTTGGAAAATAAGACACCTGTTCCAATTCCTGTAACCAAAGAAAACAGTCCAATAAAAACAGACTCCAGCATATACATTTTTCCAATTCGCACATTATCCAGTCCCATAAAAATATAAATTCCGATTTCCTTCTTCCTTTGATTAAGAAAAACATTGGATGCATACCAGATAAAGAAAAACAAAAATACACCAAATACTACAGATGCAGACTGCACAATGATATCAATGTACTCTTTATTATAATTTTCCAGAATGTCCATAGACTCTGAATAAATAATACTCTGGAAATTAAAAAACACCTTCATTCTCCCTCACCTCCCATAACCGCCAACATTGCCATGATTTCTTCATAAAATGCTTTTCTGCTGTCTTTTTGCGTCAGGCGGCTATGAATTTTTCCATCTTTTAAAAAGTATGCCTGCTTTGCATAACTTGCCGTATAACCATCATGGGTTACCATTAAAATAGTAGCCTTTTCCTGTTCATTGGCATTTTTCAGACACCCTAATAAATCCTTGCCTGACTTACTGTCTAATGCTCCTGTCGGCTCATCTGCAAACAAAATTCGAGGCTCTGTAATCAGCGCTCTGGCGCTGGCAGCTCTTTGCTTTTGTCCTCCTGAAAGCTGATAAGGATACTTTCTCAAATGAGACTCTAAGCCAAAATCCACTGCTTTCGCCTGCACTTTTCTGATAATTTCTCTTTGCGCCACTCCATTTAAAGAAAGTGGAAGGGCAATGTTATCCTGCACAGTCATATTATCCAACAGATTATATTCCTGAAAAATAAACCCGATTTTATCACGCCTTAACAGAGAAAGTTCTTTGTTGCTTAATGCTGTAATATCCTGCCCTTCTAAAAGAATTTTCCCTGATGAAGGCTTATCTAAGGTGGACAACATATTTAAAAATGTAGTTTTCCCTGCCCCGCTTGGTCCCATAATGGCAATAAAATCACCTTCATAAATATCCATACTGATGTCTTTCAGCACAGCAGTTTCATATCCTTTTTTTCCGTAATTCTTGGAAAGATTTCTGACTTCTAAAACTTTTTTCATGATACTTACCTCCTAATCTATATCTTTATTTTAGCAAAGAGGTTTCAAAAAATCCTTTCATTTATCCAACAGTTTTCTTTCCAATCTAACATTTCTGTAACATACAACTACATCATAAAATGTTCTGCCATATCACAAAATACAATTTCAAAACAACTACCTTTTTCTTTTTTCGGTACTGCTTTTAAAGAAAGATTTAGCATTTCTCCTATTTTTCCTGCAAAATAAAGACCCATTCCCGTTGAATGATAATCCCCTTTTCTTAAACTTTTCCCTACATATCCTTTGTCAAAAATATACGGTAAATCCTCATTGGAAATTCCAATTCCATTATCTTCCACCCTTAAACATACCTGATTTTCTCCCTGCTTTTCACAGGAAAATACAAGCTTAGGATTCCTGCTTCTATACTTTATGGCATTGGCAATCAGCTGGTCCAAAAGATAAATCATCCACCTTTTATCACTGTATACCCAGACATCTTTTATCTCTAAAATTATTTCAAAACCATATTGGATAAGAAAATAAGATTGGTTTTTCACTGCTTCTTTTACTGCTTCTTCCAGAGAAATCCGTTCCATACATACATCATTTTCAGGTCTTTGCAGCTTACTTCCCATAAGCACGGTATGAAGCAAATTTTCCATGCGCACAATACAATCCTGCATTTCCTTTTTTAAAGAAATTTCCTGATTTCTTCCATTCATGAGACGCAAAGCAGCTAAAGGCAGCTTTATTTCATGTGTCCACTTTGTAATATAATCCGATAAATTTTCCAATTTTCCTTTATATTCCAGCAGTTCTCTCCTTGTATATTCAAGAAGCTCCTCCTGTTCTTCTTCCTGCTTTTTCTTCTTTTTCCACTGACTGTAATCCCAAATCAAAAGAACGATTCCAAAAGCAGCCAACAACACATTCAAGTACAAAATATCTTGTCTATAAAGTGATGTTGCACATAACCATGTAAGGTATATATTCAAAAAAACTGCAAATCCCACCCCTGTAACCAGCACAGCCCATCTGGCTTTTAGATATTTCTTCATTCCAAATAATATCCTTTCCCTTTTCTGGTATGGATACAGGAAATTCCTCCTGTCGCAGCACAAATTTTGCTTCGAAGTCTGGATATCAACACTGTCAAAGAAGCATCTGTTACATATTCATCTGTATTCCATAACCCCTGCATCAAAGTTTCTCTGTCCACTACCTGCCCTTTATAATCTGCTAAAATACTCATAATTCTGTTTTCGGATTTTGTCATTTCTATAGGTTGATTTTTATAGAGTAAAATTCCCTGTCCACGGTCGTAAACAAGTCCGGACTCCAGATATTCCCTGTCACTTTGAGTATACTCATAGCTTCGCCTTAAAAGGGAACGGATTTTCACCAGCAAAAGTTCTGCATCAAAAGGCTTTTCCACATAGTCATCTCCACCGGAAACCATTGCCATAACCTTATCTGCATTCTGGTCTCTGCTGGATAAAAACAAAACAGGAACTTTTGATACACTTCTAATCTTCTGACACCAGTAAAATCCATCATAAAAAGGTAAATTGATGTCCATAAGAACCAAATCACAATGACTGCTTTCACACTGCTTATCTACATCTGTAAAATCTTCCAGATATTCTCCTTCAAAGCCCCATCGTTGGCAGAGGAGCAAAATTTCCTCTGCCAATACAAAATCATCTTCTACAATTAAAATTTTCATATTCATCACCCAGTTTTATCTTACACTTCTTTCCTTCATTTGCACAGTCCTAATGGCTAATGTTGCAAAAATGTTAGATAAACCCACAGCTTTAATAGCGAATTCTGTCAATCAAAGATTCTTTTTTCACGTTTCTACTGAGCATGAAAGACAAACCAATCTGAAGAATTGCCAAGACAAAAATCATCACTAAAATTTCTGCGCTGGGAAAGTGATAAACGTCAAATCCTGTCAGTCCTACTTCCTTTCCATACAGGAAAAGTCCGTATCCTGCCGGAATTCCTACAGCCAGAGAAATCGCCACACTTCCCATTGTAAATAACAACCCTTCATTTCTCAGCATCTTGTTTAACTGCTTATTTGTCATTCCTACTGCCTGCAGCACGCCCAGTTCTCTCTTTCTTGTAATAACATTTAAAATCGTGGTATTTGCCATATTCATAAAAGTAATCATTCCAATTAACAGCAGAAAACTGTAACCCATGATTTTCATCATAGACATCATAGAGTCCAAGGACTCCACTTCCCCCGCAAAACTGCTCAATTCATAGTGGTCTTTATTTTCCAGAAGCTCTTTTATAGCAGTTTCTACGTCTTTACAATCTGATTTCTTACAGTCTACCCAGATTGTTCCGATATTCTCCTCCGTCTCAGCAAATCCAAGGTTTTTATAGGTTTCTTCTGTAATTCCCCAATCGCCATTTATTGCACCGAAAGCTCCCTGCAATTCACCTTGATAAGGGATTTCTCCCTGTTTTCCTCCTATCTGAAAGGAAATCGTATCTCCGATTTCATATCCTGTATCTGCAATAAAGTGAGACCAACCATTTAAAATTGCATTATCCTTCGATGCTTTTTCATAGTCTACTGTACCTAATACTCCTGCTCCTTTCCTTTCTTTCTCAAAAAGCTTACGGTCTAAAACAGCAATAGAATGAAGTTCTCCCTTTGCATCATAAGCATATAATTGCTTTCCGATTTATAATATTCTCCCATACATTTAAAGAAGATATTAAATTGAAAGACTGAAAAATAAATCCGATTTTTCTTCTTCGAAAAACAGCAAGCTCATCTTCTTTATAAGAAAAAATATTTTTCTTTCCGATGTATACCTTTCCATTTGTGGGATGATCCAAACCTCCCAGCATGTGCAGTAGTGTGCTTTTTCCTGAACCGGATTTCCCCACAACTGCAACAAATTCTCCACGTTCTATTTCAATATTTACATCCTGCAACGCTTTTACTTCATTTTCACCGCTGCCATAATGTTTACATAAATTTCTTGTTTTTAAAATTGTATCCATACTTTATCGCCCTTTCTTTTTGATGATATAGAAAGTATAAAACATCACTCTTTCATCATTCTTTCAATTCATAGAAAAAAGTCTTACATTTTCGTAAGACTTTCATACGGAAGCTGTATTACAAATACACTTCCCTGCTGTTTTCTCTCTTTTCTTTCCACAAAAACCATTCCCTTATGTGCATCCACAATTTTTCTGGTGAGGTAAAGTCCTACTCCGCTTCCTTCTTCCTTTTGCACATATTCATTTTCACCTCTATAAAATCTCTGAAAAATTTTATGATACTCTTTTTTCGGAATACCTACTCCCTCATCAGCAATCTCTATTCTAAGAAAATTTACCCATTTCTTGACTGCAATCACAATATTTGTGTTTGGTTCACTGTATTTTACTGCATTTTCTAAAATATTTAAAATCGCTTCTTTCAGCCATCGACTGTCGTGCATAATTTCCAGATTTTCAATCTCCTCACAAATATCCATCTCAATTTCTATTGCTTTTTCATCTGCTTTTTCCCATATCCCGTTCACTGCTGCTAAAATAGTCTCAAAAATCTTTCCGTTTTTCAAGGAAATATCAATCAATCCTGCTTCCATTCTGGAAATATTAACCAGTACAGCAGAAAGCTGTTCCAGATTTTGAAGCTGTTTTTCCATACGCTTTTCAAATTCCCTGCGTTCCTTATCTGTGAGCGTCTCATCTTCCAACACTTCAAAGCAGGATTTTAATGCAGCAATAGGAGTTTTTAATTGATGAGAAATATCAGTTACCATTTCCTTTGTTTTCTCCTTTTCACCTTGAGCCTTTCGTAAAACACTCTGCGTATGGCTGTCCAACCGCTCCAATGTTTCATAAACAGGATTGCTGCTATCCAGATTTAATTTTCCTTCTCCCTGAAAAATATCTTCCACTGCCTCTGCTATTTCCCATTGACTTGCCTGTATTTCCTTTTTGTAGCACATATATTCATGCAAAACAGCTCCTGCATATATAAGATAAAGTACGGTCATAAGTATCCCTGTGAAAATTCTTTTCTGCTGATATTCTTTACCGTAAATATTACTGTTTAATCTGTCATAGCCATATTGTTTCTGAAATTCTTTTACATCTATATCAAAAAACTCACCTTTTAAAATTTCAAAAGGTGTTTGTCCGTCTGTTTCTTTTTTCGTCATTTGAGCTGTCAATGCCAATTTTTCTTTATAAGAATGATATTCCATTCCGATAATTATGGATCACCCCAGTAAAAAGAATAGCCCTCCCAATATCAGTTTTCTCAAAATCCTTATTCTGTGGTTTCTTTTGTTTTCTATCTCTTGATACATTCCTTGTTCCATATATAACCAAGTCCTCTTACATTTCGAATATACTCAGGTTTACCCGGATTTTGCTCTATCTTCTCTCTGAGCCTTCTGATATTTACTGCCACAGTATTCTCATCTACAAACTCTCCATCTAAATCAAAGATACCTTGTAAAATCTGGTTCTTTGATAAAATTTGCTTTGGATTATCTAAAAACAGCTTCAACATTTTCCATTCATTCTTTGTAAATTCTATATTTTCCTCGCTGTCCCGTCTCTTTGCTGTCATCTCATCAATCGAAAAACTCCATTCCCCTGACTCCAGAAGTTCCGCCCGCTTCTTTTCTGTTCTTTTGAAAAACACATTCACTTTCAACAATAATACAGACAAACTAAACGGCTTTGTCACATAGTCATCCGCTCCCGCTTCATATCCCATAACCTGATCAAATTCCTGATCTAACGCTGTCAGACAAATAATATATACATTACTTTTTTCACGTACTTTTCTGATAAAATCCAGTCCGTTTCCATCCGGCAGATTAATATCACAGATAATCATTTCAAAAGGATGTGCTAAAAATAATTTCCATCCCTCCTGTATACTCTTTGCGCTGTAAACCTCATATCCTTCTCTGGATAGGGAAAATTCAATTCCTCTGTTTACGCTGTCTTCGTCTTCTAAAACTAATATAGATGTCATCTCTTATTCTCCCTTTACAATTAAATGTGCTGAAAAGGCTACTAAGTATCTTGCGATAAATAGCAGCCTGCTCTTAATGCCCTATTTTGTTATCAGCATATTGTTCTTGATTTCTTCGAGTTCTTCTTTGGTTAACCCAGTACCTTTCATAATCATAAGGTCATCTACACCCTCTTTTATAAGGTTCTTAGCTACAGTAATTTCAACTTGCTTTATTGCCTCTTGTTTCTCTTCTTCTAAAATCTGAAATACCTTTGTCATACTCAAATACCCTTACTTTGTTATTAACATATTATTACGAATTTTTTCAATTTCTTCTTTAGTTAGGCCTGTTGCCTGCATAATCATAAGTGTATCTGCACCTGCTTTGATAAAGTTCTCTAACATAGTATTAGCGCCTTTTTTCTCAGCAAGATTTACAGCTTCCTGCTTCTCCTCCTCATATAATCTAGCTACTTTCGTCATACACAAAAACCTCCTTATATTATCAGCATACTTCTCATCAATAAATTTATCCGTAGTTACTAAAACCCCTGATAAAACAAACACTTGCTTCATTTCATCTTTAATTTTCTTCGTCAAGGTAATGACATTTTCAATAATCTGTTGCTTTGCTTCTTTCCCTTTTCCTGCAAGTGGAAGTACAATGAGTTGCATCAGTTCAGTGTCAGATAAAGCTCCATTGTTTTCAAGTTTACTCTTAATAGACTGATAAATTTCTTCTTCCGGTAACTTGCTGATAAATACTTGCTCCATGCTTAAAGTAAGACATTTGGTTTCAAATGAATCCTTTGCTTCCTCCACATCTCCCGTATATATCACAATCATACGTATGTCTGGAATTTTCTTCTCATCTTGGTAATAGCGTTGTAAAAATCTACCAATATAATTTATATACTTAATACGATTAGAAACTTTATCTCATTTGCAAACACTACCGGTAAGTTTGTTGGTAGTACTGCTTTAATCTTTGGTAAATTCAATCCATAGGCTGTAAAGGATTTTTCCTTAAATGTTTCAGATATCATTTTAAACTCGATATCTTTATTCTGGTACACTATTCCTTCTGACAATACAATCCCTCCTTTTATATAGTATAACAGTTTAGACTTCATACGGTCAATTACTATGGATAGAAATTCTTACATACCAGCTACGGAGCTATTAATATGTCTTTCAACAGCAAAAAAATAGAAATCGGCTACCTTTTCATTTGTAAAACCGATTTCTATCCCCTTTTTCTTAAAATATTTTATTGATCATTCATATTTGCCAGCTTTGCACTCTGGTCTGCCGCAATCAGGTTATCAATAACCTCCTGAATATCTCCATTCATAATACTGTCCAGTTTATGAAGTGTGAGCTTAATTCTATGGTCTGTCACACGTCCCTGTGGGAAGTTATATGTTCTGATTTTTTCAGAACGATCCCCTGTTCCTACCTGACTTCTTCTTGCTTCTGCTTCTGCATCATGACGTTTCTGAAGTTCCATATCGTACAGACGGGAACGCAATACCTTTAAAGCTTTATCCTTATTCTTTAACTGTGATTTCTCATCCTGACAGGAAATTACAATACCTGTAGGAATATGTGTCAGACGCACTGCGGAGTCTGTTGTATTTACACACTGTCCACCATTTCCGGATGCCCTGAAAACATCAAACTTACAATCATTTAAGTCCAGTTCAAAGTCAATTTCCTCTGCTTCCGGCATAATCGCAACAGTAATGGTTGAAGTATGAATACGTCCGCCGCTTTCTGTCTCTGGTACACGCTGTACACGATGTACTCCACTTTCATATTTCAGCTTGGAATAAGCTCCCTGTCCGTTAATCATAAATGTAACTTCCTTGAAACCGCCAATTCCGTTTTCATTTAAGCTTAACATTTCAGTTCTCCAGTTCTGAGACTCTGCGTATTTTACATACATTCTGTAAATCTCAGCCGCAAACAAAGCAGCCTCATCACCACCGGCACCTGCACGAATTTCCACGATAACGTTTTTGTCATCATTAGGGTCTTTCGGTAAAAGAAGAATTTTCAATTCCTGCTCTAATTCTTCAATACGCTTTTTCGCATCAGAAAGCTCCTCTTTTAACATTTCACGCATTTCTTCATCAGACTCTTCATCCAGCATCATCAAGCTGTCCTCTACTGTCTCCTTGCAGTTTTTATATTCTGTATACGCATCTGCAATAGGCTGAAGCTCGCTCTGCTCTTTCATAAGCTTCTGAAATCTCGCGGTATCATTTGCCACTGTAGGCTCGTTTAACTCATTTAAAATTTCTTCAAGGCGGACTAAAATGTCCTCTAATTTATCAAACATGTTGTTCCTCCTTCTCAATTCTTCCTGTAACTACTCTGTCAAGTCCTGCCAAATCCTGCAAAACCTGAACTTCCTTATATCCATTCTCTTTCATAAATTCCGATACTGCTTTTCCCTGATTATAGCCGATTTCAAAAGCCAGTATCCCATTATTTTTTAGATATTTTCCTGCCTGCATTGTAATTTCCCTGTAAAAAAACAGTCCGTCTTCTGTTCCATCCAATGCCATGCGAGGTTCATACAATTTCACTTCATCCATCAGACCTTCAATGACCGAAGTTTCAATATACGGCGGATTTGAAACGATTATATCATAACTCCCCGACACTTTGTCAAACAAATCACTCTGCACCCAAGAAACTTCTATTCCCAATTCTTTACCGTTTCTCTGTGCTACTTCAAGGGCTTTTTCAGATAAATCTACACCTGTTCCTGATGCCTGCTTTAAATTCGCCAGCAATGCTAATAAAATACAACCGCTTCCTGTACACATATCCAGAAGCTTTAGATTTTCTTTTCCTTTTGACAAACTTAAAACCTGTTCTACCAGTACTTCTGTATCCTGTCTGGGAATTAATACATTTTCATTTACAAAAAATTTCATTCCGTAGAAATAAGCTTCCTTTGTAAGCTGCTGTAACGGAATATGCTTTCCTCTCTGTTCAATCAGAATTTGATATTCCTCTATATCATTCTCACTGATTTCTTCATCCTCATGTACAAAATACCAACTTCTGGATATCCCTGATACATATTCTAAAAGAAGCCATGCATCAAGACTGGCATCTTCTATTTCACATTCCAAAAGCCTTTGTTTCCCATGCTCTAAAGCATCCTTGTATGTCTTCATCAGCACTCCTCGTCTATCTTCACATCTGGAAAATTCTCTTTTAGATAAGCTTTCCAGTCAAACACCGCTTCCACTGCCTTAATTGCTACTTCTGCCATATCCGGTGTCGGTTCTTTTGTTGTAAGCTTCTGAAGTGCCATACCCGGTTTTGAGAAAAATGCTACTACCGGATTATCACTGTTTCCTGCCAGACGGATAACTTCATAAGATATCCCTGCAATTATCGGAACCAATAAAATACGAACCAGTACACGAGGCCACATTGTCTTAATAGGAACAATTGCAAAAAAGCCCAAAAAGAAAATAATACTGATAATAATAACAAAAAACAAAAAACTGGTTCCGCATCTTTTATGAAATCTGGAGCTTTTCATAACATTTTCTACATTCAACGGAAGACCATGTTCCACACAATTAATG
>PPYF01370688.1_pt1 | contig 15828 bp, 23 predicted proteins | sample 1559871 | NCBI WGS metagenome assembly PPYF01 (sample SAMN08240021, study PRJNA423297) | Human gut metagenome, whole genome shotgun sequencing project. | reverse complement strand
TGCAAACGTATTATAATAAGCTTCTTCCTTACATTTAGCATTCCAGATAAAACGAGCGCACCCCATCCACTGATTTAGTGTCAGCTTTTGTTTTTCTGTTGGGTGTGCTCGTAATCTAATACCAGTTAACATTGAATATAATTATCCTTCTTTAAATTATATCTAATATATACAATAAGTTGAAGAATAAATCAACTATATTTCTTACTGACCTTACAAAGAGTGGATTGCAAAATACAAAAATCTTGTTCAATATGTTCTTTGATACACTCAATTTGCATTTTAGTGGCGTTAGACATACTCATTTAAATACCTTTATGCTTTGGATTAATTACTTTATTCTAACAGTTGTCATTATCTAGTGCAATGAAAAAGGCTCCGAAGAGCCTTACATTTTCAACTTTAAACTTTCATATTTTTTAATAGATTCCTGAATTTCTTCTTTCGAAACTGGAATAAGATTGTAGCTATCACCTTTATCATGATTGATAAAAATATATTCCCTAATATCTATTGTGACTTTATCTTTTATAAATAACTCATAATCATTGTAAAACAAGTTTTGATTAGGTCTAAAGTTTTGCCTTTGACTTCTATTTCTTTCAATACCTCCTACGACACCATTTCTCACCCTAAAATAGTCATAAAGCTCTCCTTTTTTAGGATATTCATCAATCACTTCTTTTTTCTTGATTATAAGCTTTTCTTTTAATCTACTTCTAATAAATAGCTTAACCAAATTAATAAAGGTTTCTTTATCCACTTCTTTACTTTGTTTCCATACAGCAAGTTCTGTTGCTAATAAACCCATTTTTTTATGATTATTAATAATAACACTATCTGCAGATAACACTTCTTCGATATAGGGCTTTATAAATTCAAACCCTTTACGATTACTATACATCACTAAAGTTCGGAAAAAAACATCCCCAACATTTGCTTTATTTTTTACCAAGAAAACAATAGCATCTAAATAAGATACACATGAAACGATATGTTTTTGAATTTGTTCTTTACTTTCTTCCCTATTATAATATTTATCAAGAACTGCCATTTCATTTTTCAAATAATTAGATAAATTTGAAACGTATTCAGATACAGTTTTGATGGAGTAATCAACCCCGAAATTATATGCCTTATCACAACTTAATGTTTTACTTATGATAAAAATAAGTTCTTTGATTGTTTTTTCCTTAATACCCTTTGATTTAATCTCATTAAAGGTTTTAATAACTGACCATTCTCTTATATTTGGAAAATAATCTCTTCCATCTTTTTTAGGGAAAAGACTTGTTTCACACTTTGATAGCACATATTCAAGAATTTTTTCTTTTTCTAACCATTCTGAATTATAAACTAATTCTATGACATTAGGATTATCTTTATAAATAGCAAAATGAACGGCTTCATTAGCCAGTCTTTGATGTGGCCTACCATTTTCTAACCAATGAGAAATTTTTCCTAAATCATTTTCTGAAACCCATTGTTCCACCACTTTACGATTAAAATGAGGAACATTTGTTTCATATTGTGGATCATACTGTTTTATGCTCATACAACCTCATGATTGGTTTATTTTATGACGCCATTATACCACATTCATCTTATAATAATCAATCAATGGTAGTTTTTTGAGCACTATTCATTATCTTATAAGCTAATACATACATGTATTTTTTTACTCCGGTATATCCATATGAATATTTACTTAGTATGTCTAACATATCTTTTTTATCTTGAAGTCTATCATCAGGTATTGCTTCCAACAATTTATTAAAAAACTGTTTATCCATCACAGATCTATCGAATGCTACATTTATACTTAATAACATCAGTCTTTTAAGCCTAAAACTCATAAAAAAATGAAGGATAGCTCCGTTTAGAACGGTAGCAAGACCATAATATTGTTTTAAATCTGGAAAGTTAGAAACAGTATATAATGGCATTATTAACAAATGAGCTATAAAACACCATAATGCAAAATTAAGCACACTATTAAACAGTCTTTTATCTAAATAAATAAAAGGCTTCTGTCTTATTTCCATGAATAATTTATTATTTGATAACCAACGATATTTTTCTTCTTTTAGCATTTTTTCTATTTTTAGGAATAATAAAAAATATTTTTGAGATTCACTGTTAGTTTTTGAATTCTTTAAAAGCACTTCTTTGAAGTTATTACTATTATCTGACATATCTACCTCATTTACTTAACATCATACATTTAACATTACTCTTTTTTTGTAGTCTAGTAAAACTTATTTTAAATTTGCATAAAATATAGTTAAAAACATATAATTCATTAAATAATAAATGAGGATTAACAATGAAAAACATTATATTTTTTACCATTAAAGATTCATACGTAAAACATCTTAAAAGTATTTTTGTTAGTGACTTTTGGAAGCTTTTTTCAGATAAAAATCATTATATGAAAGATACAATAAAGGTTTCAGAGAAATTAGATTCAAAACAAACATATGATTTTGTTGTTAATAACTCTGGTTATACTTATTTTAAACCACATGAAAACGGCAAGTTCTTTGATTTATTCAAAGAAGGAGAAGTATCGGCAGAACAGGCTATATCAGATATGATTAGAGCGCCCTATTCTTCTTTTGAGAAGATTAAAAATGAAGATGGTGTTCATCTATTTGCTATGTATGAAGATGATATAGAGGCTTTTAGAGACGATGATTTATTATTTAAAAAACTTTCTAAATTAATATCATCTAATAAAAAAGATAATAAAATAATTGATGGTGATATTATTAGTGCAAGACTTTTTAAAGAAAATGAATTACCTTTCACTTATTTAGCTTATATTCCTAAAGATAAAGCATTATGGATTGATGTGTCTAATAATCTTATAACCTTCTTTGGACAGAAAAATATTGACTATAAATAAGAGGAATAATTAATGTCATTAAAAGATTTTATTCTAGATAAGGCGGATTCTTTTGGTTCGGTTTTATCTGACCCACAAAATAAAATAGCAGATAATAATATTATAAAGAATCTTCATGCCTTTTTATACTCATATGGTTCTACAATTAATAATGATAATATAAAGTTGTATTATAAACATTTTCCTAAACATATTTCTTTATTATTAGACCGTTATGTAGAATCTAATGTGGTGGCAAATAATATAGAAAAAATAAAATCAGACAATAAATATCATTTTTTCAAAGATATTTATAGGTCTTATTATTTATATATGGAACGTAATATATATGATACAGAGCAAGAGATAAGCATATTAAATACTATAAATAATAATGTACTTTCTTTAAACATATTTAATATATCTATACATTCTCATGAAGAAATTACGAATATTTTAACACGCTTATTATATATTTCTTATGGGATTAATAAGTTCGACATCTCTTATCATCTTAATCTTATAGATAAGTATCTTAGGTATGATAACTCTTTAACAGAGGAAGAACTTAACTATTTAAAATCTTTCCTTTCTGATACACAGGATATATTAATTAAAGAAAAAATAAGAATCGCTAATAAAATAGATTATGATGCTTTAGTCAAAACAGGAAATTTTCAATTCCTATTAGATGAAGCAATACCTGATTTCTTCTATAAAATAGAAAAAGAAGAAGTTCTTAATCAAAAAGATTTTGAAGATATTCTTAAATTTTTAAATAATCATGAAAAGGATACAGAATCACTTTCTTCATCTTATATAGAATCTTGGAATAAATATTGCGAGTCGGAATATATTAAAGAAAATAAAAATAAGGTTTTATCTTGGGATGAAAAAAATGAAATACTTATTGAATTAAATCATTATATTTGTAATCACATTGAAAATAAAGAGTTCTTCATAAATCTTTTTAATAACATAATTTCTGTAGAAAATAGGGAAAATCCAGATAAAGATTTAATATTTTTTACTATTCTATATAAAAGTATATTAGATTCATCAATAAATAATCCGACTTATATTTTTGATACATTTTATTTTAAAGGTATACTTCGTTATATATATAGACGACTATTTCTTTATCCTAATATTTTTAGAAATAACTATTATGATTTATCACTATTTAATAAATATTGCTCTTTTTATAATTTTGAATTTAATAAAGAAAAAATAACCCAAGATAATCATAAAGAACAAGAACACTCTTCTTATTGTCATTATATTTTAAATAAAGTTGAACATATTTTACCTTTATATTTTGATGAGAAACTGATATATAATAAATATTCTCAACATTATTCGGCAGTAAAAGGTAATAATGCCATTATGGATGATATTATAACTTTTTGTAAAAATAGGAATATTGAGTTTTTATATATGAGTGATGTATTTAAGGCTTTAGGAGAAAAGGATATTTCACAAGATGATAAAAAGCTTTTTATTAATACATTAGAATATTTAGCTTCTTAAAAAATAAGGCGATATCAATCGCCTTATTTATATTTTATTTATTTCTATATTCTTCCTGTAGTTTTTTTACTCGATCAATTTCTTCATTTGAGTGAACTACACCACCTGTATTGAGGTCAATATAGAACTGAATTAAATCGCCATAATCTCTAATATCATAGATTTCAAAAAGGAAAGAATAACGGCGTATAGCAAATGGTGTTCCAGCCAAGCTATTTACATCATGAGTCTCATTAAAGATTTTAAAATCGCCCCTCATGAAAGATAAAACAGCCGTCATACGTTGAAGACCATCGACACAGACCATATCGAATCCATTCATTCCTGTAACTTTTGCATGATAATCAATAAATTTAGCACAGTTAAATTTGATATTAATAGGTGCTACGCCACGAATCAAGTTCTCAATATAACTAATTTGCTTTTCTAAAGACCATACATGTCCACGCTGAAAATCTGGATTCAGTTTTAACTCACCACCATCTTTTTTAGCTTCACTATCATATCGTTCGAGCTGGCGTTCAAGATGATGAAGTTCAATACTCACTGCGTAGTTTGAACTTTGCATAGGACGAACAAGATGATAAAGAGATTTTGTCTTATCATCCAGCTCATTCCATAAGTTTGAACTTAATCCATAATAACCTTTACTCATTTTATCACCTTTTCATTTAATTTAATGACATTATTTTATACTATTTACTTATCATGTACAAGCAAAAAGGCCGCGAGAGCGGCCTTTTATTTAATATGCTTCTTCAAGTTCAAAAACTTCTTTTCGTCCTCGGACTGTTTTATTAAGCTTTTTGTTATCTCGTTTTGTATTTGAGGCCAAAGCACGATTCTGTTTTTTAGAATTATCAAATTTTTCAACACGATTACCATTAGAACTTTGCATAACTTTATCCTTATTAATTAAAACTTACCACTCTTTAAGACAGTGAAAACAGTATATCAATATGACTTTTTTATTACAACAACTTTTTTGTTATTTTCGTTTAAATGGTTATTTTTACAGCATTTCTCGCTCAACGAAATCTCCAATTTTCATTTTTTTTGTTTTTCCTTTTACAAAATATACCAAACCTTTATAACCAATCTCTTGAAGTTCTTCATCACCAAAAATAGAAAGGAATGTATCTTCATCTGAAAAGTTGGAAATAATCAAAGCATCTTCATCATCATATTCTCTTACTACTTTCTTTTTAGATAAAGCATCTTTTATATCTTTAATTGTTGTAACTTCATATTTTACATACGGTGTAACGAAACACATTTGATTAGGATCTACTTGAGTAGAATTGTGATCTTCTTTGGTAATAATGATTTTTCCATCAAGTTTTTCAACATCAAAAATCAAATCATCTGAAATATAATCAGGACTTTGATCATCTACTAATGATACTGTATAACATACTTTTTGTTCATCAAACATTTTAAACCTCTTCATCTGAAAGAAATATTTATTAATCTTCTGGAAAAATCTCTTTTAAGGCATTAAAAAGTAAACGTATATTTAGCTTTTTAGTAACATAATGAGATGAGTAATCATCATATTCCCAAATATTATACAACTCTAGCCTTTTAAATTGAAGGAAGGTCATATCTGAACAAAAAAGTTCTAAAACGTCAAGGAACTCTTTAGGATCTTTTGGTTCTTCATTGCCAATCTCCCATGATTTTTGAATCGTTAGATGCTTATTGCTTAGATATTCTTTAATAATATCTTCAAATTCTCTACAATTCTTAAGTCTACTTAACTCTTTCATTTATAATCCTCATGCAATAAAAAAGAAACCAATAAGACAACATCTTATCAGTTTCCTTTATGATCTACAATGATTATTTATTGGAATGAGAATGTTATTGTACCATTTTCTCCTGATATCTTATCACAAACATCAGCAGTATTGGATACACTATAAGATACGTTAGCCATCTCATTTTTAGCCCAATAAGAGCCTACAGCAATAATTTCCATAGTTGGACCAACAGCCGTTATTAGTTTAACACATACATCTTTAGGAACATTATCATACTGAACGTTTGCGACCACTTTACCAAAAGATACCCAATTTGTTGCACTTAATGTTACTTTACCTCCAAAACTATTAACAACTCCTGTTACTGTATTTCCACTTTTTTGTAACATATTTTCAGGGAATATATTCGCATTTATTGCTATAGTATTATTGATATTCCCAGCTATTGTTGCTTGAGAGGCATACAATGCTAATATTCCAGATCTTATTGTTGCTATATTTTTTGCCTCAGCATCCACTGCCTGAGATGTTCTTACTTTGGGATAGACAATAAAAGCTGCTACGATTAATGCTGCTATTATTCCTAATACCAATAATAATTCCAATAAAGAAAATCCCTTTCCTTTTTTCATTTTTAAAAATTTACTCATTATTTTTCCTTTATTGTAGATTAATTGTTAAATTAGCTTTCTATTAAGCTATTAATTAACCATAATAAATAAAAAACACTTGCGCAATACTGATATAACGAAATTAGAATAAAGATTTTTAGCATTGAGCCATATTTTATGTATAAATATCATAAATAAAGGATATATTCTTTTAATATCTTATATTTAAATAGAAATATTTCTTTAACATTTATTTTATTCAAAATAGAAATTTATTACTGTATTATTGTCTGTTATTTGACCACAAGCTTTTGAAACGTTTGCTACACTATAAGGAACACCAACATTTTCATTTAAAGCCCAATATCCGCCTGCTGTTACTAAAAACATATTAGATCCTACTGCGGTAATTAACTTTGTACAAAGCTCTGTTGGAACATTATTATATTGTAAAGTAGCTACTGTTTTTCCATACCATAAACCTGTAACTAAAATTACGTCCCCTCCAAAACTATTTACAACTTTTGAAACAGCGCTTCCATTTTTTATAAGCATGTTGTCTGGAAATATTTGCGCCTGTATTGCTATTGAGTTATTTAATCCTCCTGATATTGTTGCTTGAGAGGCATATAAAGCTAATATTCCTGATCTTATTGTTGCAATATTCTTTGCCTCGGCATCTATTGATTGCGAGTTTCTTACTTTTGGATAAACAATAAATGCTCCTACTATAAGAGCTGCTATAACTCCTAGTACTAATAATAACTCTAATAAAGAAAATCCTTTTCCTTTTTTATCTTTATAAAAAATATTCATTAATTTTCCTTATGTTTTATTAATAAAAATATTACTTCACTTTAAACCTTTATATAGGATATAAATAGTATTTAAGCAATCAATAATTGTTAATATAATTTAAATATATTCTTTTATTACTATAAAAAAGATATAAATTTAGCTTATTATATGATCTATTCCTCTTTAGAAAGTAAAAAAAAAACGTTTTATACTTTTTATTTTAATTATTGATTCACATCAATATTATTTATCAATCAGAGTTTTGTAACTTTTTTAACCTCCTTATTATTTGACAGAGCTTTTTTTAAAAGTGAACATATAAATATAAATGTTTCAAAATGTAAAAAAGGAATACTCTGTATGAAATATAAAAATCATAAAAAAGCGTTCTCTTTGGTAGAGTTAGTTTTAGTTTTAGGTGTCGGAACAATGGCTTCATTTATTAAATTTCAGGATATGAAAAATGAACAGGATTTAATGAAGGCATCGGCAGCAGGAGAGCAAATACAAAGGATTGGCTATGCTGTAAATAACTATATAGCCCTTCGATATGATAAGCTATCAACACTAACATCTAGTTCCAGCCAAAGTAGTGATCCCGGACCAAGAACATGTTCCGGCAATACATGCGTTATATCAGTACAAACATTAAAAAATGAAGGAATATTACCCAATAGCTATGTAGATAATAATTCTTTTAGATCTCCATATTCCATAGTAATAAAAAGAACAGGTTCAAGTCCAAACTATATCTTAGATGCTTTAATAACAACATCAGCAGCATGGATAGAGTCAGGAAATAATCCTCGATATGATTTATTGGGTTTTGCAATGCAGAAAGCAGGTGTTGACAGTGGCATGACAAAATCCAATACCAAAGCTGATGGATATAATGGTAATTGGAGTGAACTATCATCTTCATTTAGCAACATAACTAAACCCGGACAATTAGTATTTAGAGCAGGATACAATGCATCTTTATACTCTGCTTTCTTGCGCCGTGATGGAACGCTCCCTATGACCGGAAATCTTAATATGGGAGGACAAGATATTGATAATGCTAAAAATATAACAGCATCAGGAACGGGGAGTTTTGGAGGAAATATAACATCTGGAGGAACTATAACAGCTGCAAAAGAAGTTATAGCTCATAACGGTTATGGAGATGTTATTCGTATTGGGGGAGATACTTCAAATAATGATTATGAGATTTATCTCGGTACAGCTAATAAACCTTTATCTTTATGGTCATCCTCTACAGGTGGAAGCCCTTCAGATGCCAATAAAAATAACACATTACTAAAAGTCTCAGGGGCTATACAATCAGGGACTATAAACTCTATAGGAGAAGTTAATGCTAATGGTAATATAACCTCTGGAAAACAATTAATCGGTCGCAATGGAGGAGGAGATATTTTTTATATTGGAGGGGGCGATGCCAATGACTACGAATTCAGATTAGGTTCAAATAAGCCATTAACTTTATGGAGATCGGGTGGTTTGACCACTGAGCAACGATTCCAAGTTTGGGGTAAACAAAATCATATAGGAGATTTCTCTATCTCTGGTGATGGAAATAGTAGTGGCTCTATAACGGCTTCAGGAAATATTATTGGAGGTTATGTAAAATCTAATGGCAATATTGATGCAAGTAATCGTGTAAACGTAGGAGAGTTTATCAATCTTCAAAAGACTGCAACAGTTGGAGCCTCTTGTAGCCCAAATGGTTTATTAGGTCGCCAATCAAATGGAGCAGCATTATCTTGTGTTAATGGAGCTTGGCAGGCGGCTGGAGCACCAAAGGTTTCTTTTTATAATGGTGGAGAATATTCTGGATCTCAAAATATGGGTGTTCATACATTCTGTACTATGAATTATGTGGGTAATGCAGAGGATTCACATTATTGTAATGTTTATAAAAGCGGAAATAGTTGGATAAGGCAATGGCATAAAACAGGATGTAATTCTGTATGTTTAGATTTTTAATATCTCTTTAAATAAAAAAACCTCACGGAGTGAGGTTTTTAATATTAATACTACGCAACTTTATTAATTGAAACAATAAGTTTATATTCTGTTTCGTATTCAGCAGGAGTAAAAGAACCAAACCTGTTATTTTCACCAGTATAAGGAACTAGTTGTTCAAACGAGACCTGTTCAATATCAAATCCTGCATCATTATAGATAGTCTTCAATTTTTCCAACGTTTCTTGATCTACAGGTTCTTTATGAAGGTATACTGTAATATCAAATTCATCCTCAACACCTTTTAGACTTTTCAATTTGGCACTAATATCTTCTTCAATTTTAGAAAAAGCTTTTTCAAAAGATGTGTGATTTTTTTCATGAATGTCTTTTTTTAAAGTTTCACTACGAGAAATGAGTTCTTTAGCATTAATTTTAGGAGTTAACATATTAACCTCTCTTACACTTCGCCTTTATGAAAACAAATAGCGTTTTCTTCTACTTGTTTTGTTGAATATGAATTTATACTTCTTCCGAAAAAGAAATCATGGGCATACATACCATTTCCAATGTTAAATAAAAAAAGGTATTTACTTTTATTACCTTTTCTAAGACGGAAAACAACAGCATCTGCACAAGTTATATTACCAGTATCAAAGCTATCAGATTTAAAGTAATTTAAATCAAAAAGCCATCCTGAATAATCTTTTTCGTCTAATCGATTACTGTTTTCTGCTTGTTTAATGAGATCATCTATAGACTCATCATCTTTTATATACCATCCAAAATCTTCACAGCATTGGAATCTTAAATCGAAACCAACAAAGATATCATTTTCATCAATAAAGTTAATTGAATGGGCAAACTCTACTTTAATCATTTTATTTTCCTCAATAGTTTAAATACACCGATTTTTTCTATTAAGGAAATGAGCTATGGTACGCACATAGCTCATATTACATCTTATACGCCTTCATACTCATCTTCAGGGCGTTTACCACGCTTTACTTTACCTTTTTTACGGTTGTCTTGCTTACCGCCAAACTCATTGCGATTAGCACGTTTATCTTTATCAAACTTTTCAACACGACCAAAAGAGCCTTGCATTTTTCATATCCTCATTTATTAAGTATTTTTAAATTCAGGTTAGACGACTAACCTACAAAAGAAGTATAACATTTCATAAAATCAACATCAACAATTATTTTCGCCATTCAATATTTTTGAAGTACACCATCAAAAATAACCTATTGCATTATTTCATAAGTTATTATATTATGTATTTACTTTGTGATGTGGATCACAAAATATAAATTAACTAAAAGGAAAAATATTATGAAAAATACAAAAGTTGCTTTACCATTATTACTTGTTTCATTGTTTGTTGGTTCATTTTCTGTTCAAGCATCTGAAACTGGAAACGGTCCAGAAAATGTAGAACATACACAAAGTTATAAAAACTTCATCAACCATCAATCAGTAGGTGGTCAGGTTCAAAGTGATGACAGTGTGTTCCAACAGCACGATAGTAACAACTAATAATAAAAAAGGGAGCGCGGCTCCCTTTTTCTTATCAAATATTTTCTTCTTCTTTTACTTTTAAACTATTTAACATCTCACTATTAATAACATCCCATAAAACTTTAGATGTCCCAATATTAAATCTTTCACTTTCTGGCGAACGACGTTCAAAATAAATTAAATCCATTTTTTCAAGCTTGTTAACTAATTCACGTTCCTTTTTATTTAACTCTGATTCAATAATAGATCCACCATTAAGCACAGCATAATGAATTTTACCAAATGTAGTTTTATTAACATAGAAAGAACTTCCTGTTAATTCTTTACAGGTTTTTGCTCTTGATTGTGGCTCAATACTTGATTTAGCAACATAGGTATCATAAAGCGTTTTAACAATAACATTCCATAAAGTTTCATTGATTTCAACAAAATAAAAACCAACACAGCCTTTAGCACGACCAAATTTAATCAGCCCAACATCATTCATTTCTTTTAGAATGTCTATTTCTTCTTGATTTAGATTACCAACATTCATTAATTTTTCATTAGCAAAACAGTCTTGAATAAATGGAAGCAGACGTAGCTCTCGTATTGTTAGATCCCTACCAGTTACTTCTTTATAGATATTTAAGTCGGCATTTTCAATCTTTCCGCGAGGATTTAAAATAAACTCTTTAGACATAATGACCTCTTAATGTTATTTAGTGAATAGGATAAAGTATAGCAAATTCCCTTATTACATGCTATTAAATAGTATAATTAACTTCATTTTTATTTAAGAAATGCATCAACTCAACTTTCGTAGTTCCAGCAAAATTATTGGTCAAAAAACGAGATATTGTTTTTTCATCAATCACTACAGCACAAAGTCCTTGCATTTCTTCTTCTGAATGCTTCCCTTTTTCAAACCATGTTCCCATGATATATCTCACTTCGTTTTGTGGCAACTTTAAGATAAAACTGTCAATTTCTTGACCTTTAGCAGACTTAGTACTAATAAAAGGTTTTATCTTATCTTTGTAAGGCGTTAGGTCATACCCAATTTCTTCTTTCACTTCACGAATGACAGCTTCAAATGAAGATTCACCATCATTCGCTACGCCACCAATAAATCCATATCCACCATTCCAACGAGAACTCATTAATACCCTAAGCCTTTCAGTGGAAAAACCTTCGCAATACATTAAAATAAAACCAGCCTTGTTCATTACTTTTTTATTTCCTGATATCTTATAATAGAGGCTATTTTACATAACCTCTTCTTAATGCACAAGTATTAAATATACTTAAAACACACCTTCTTCCATAAATTTAGAAAGACGCTTATTTTCATCATAGAAGTATAAATCCATATCTTCTAATGGTTTACCTTCATATTTTTTAATAAATTCCGCCATAACTGATGTTGGAACCATTTTAAACTCACGGCTACCATTCACACCTTCTTTTACAAAATATGCTTTTTCGAATGGTTTCACCAAATCAAACTTTTCAACCCTAACCTGATAACCTAAGTCAGATGCTAATTTTTGAATTTCTTCAATATCGTAATTCTTATCTTCAAAAAATACTTCATCCGAAGAAAGACTATAAATATCTTTTTCTTCTACACCTTTATCAAAAACAGATAAGATGATTTGTTCCATCATGTATTTTTGCACCTGTTGCTGACGAGCAGCAGATAAACCACCAAAAATAACCTGTCTTGAAATCTTACTTTCTAGTAATACTTCATTAAAATCTCGACTTTTAGCAAAACTATTAAAATCTTTAAAACCATCAAAAATTTCAGGCATAACAAACATAAATGATTGAAAGTTAGCTTTTACCAGATCGATACTAATATAACGCTTACCCTCATTACCTGTGACGTACAGATCTTTGCTCTTAATATTAAGTTTCTTGTTAAAGCGAGACATATCCATTTTAGTAAATGCTTGATACTCAGGCTTTGCTGATAAATATTGCAGTGTTTCATTAAGTTTTTGAGAGTTATGCTTAAACAGACCTTCACCATACTTTTGATACACTTTTTTAAAGATTTCATATTTACGTACTGTATCAAAATAAGGATTTAACAGATTTAAAAAATAGGTAAAGTATGGCTCTTTATCAACAGCGATAGGCAACTTGAAGTTGCGAATAAAATTTTTATTAAACCGTTGCTGTTCTAATGTATTCATCGTTATACTCCTTTTAAAATATGTTGTCATTATACATTGTTTTTTTATGATGCACAACCTTTTTTCATTGTCATATTTGTTTTTTTTACATATAATGAATTGATATATTTCAATTATTTTTATAAAAGGTTTTTATATGAAAGATACAGAAAAAGAATTAAGAGAAAAACTTGGTATTACAGATCCGTTACAATTACTTCCAGTGGATGGTAGTATTATTCCAACAGAAAAAATTCAAAGAGATTTTACGTCTAAAATTTCTGATGATTTTCTAGCAGAACTTATGAAGGATAGAAAGTTAAGCACTGAGCAACAGCAACAAGTGTTAAATTCAGTTAAAAATGATAACGCTACTGTTATTGAAGGTCACTCATCAATTAATTCAAGTAATAAAAAAGAAACATTTTCTGAACGTTTTAAAGATGCTCAAAGAAGGATTCAATTAGAAGAAACTCATAAAGTAATATCTATAAATAATTCTTTAGTGAAATTAAAATAACTAACAAATGATAAATAATAGCAAACGCCTCTGCTATTATTTTTTATACTTTAGGTTTTCTTGATTTCTTAGGCTCTACAATATATGGCTTAAAAAGAGCTTGGCCTTCTTTGGTTAAAGTTTCACTTACAACAAGGTTCTTTTTAAACTTTTCCTTTACTACTGATAACAACTGATTACCATAACCTTTCATTCTTTCTTCTTGTTTTGTATAAGCTGTCACGATGACATTATTTTCAACATTTCTTTTAGCATCTTTTAAATATACTACTATTGCGCTAACAGGCTTATCATCTTTGTACAACAAAAAGCGATGTGAGTATTCTGATTTACATATTTTTATTCCATTCCCAAGATCTTTTACTTTTTCATTCATGTACAGTCTAAAAGCTGCTATTGAGTTAGGTTCAGCTAGTATAGATACACCAGATCCTTCATTAAATCCTGTTTCATCTATTGGTAAATTATTTCTTATTGGTAGTCCATCATTCATATATTTCCTCCTATTTTTTATATTATCTTAAATATTCATAATCCGGTCAAATAAAAAAGGCCACTCGAAGGTGGCCTTTTATCTTTTATTTTCTTTTAACTCATTTTTATTTCAAATTTATTACCTTGTTCATCATAATAAAAAGCTTTTAAAAACTTAATACCAGCAAAATAACGATCATCTTCTGTTGGCATACCCATATCAAAACTATACCAGATATCATAATCTTTATTATTTTTCTTGAAGGTTATTACATCGTTACTATCATCTACCTGAATATCATCGAACTCTTCAAGATATTCTTCTTTCTCTTCAAGATAAAGTTGATTATAGGGAATACCATAACCTTTTCGAGCTTCTTCAATTTCTTTTTCACAAATAGCAAAACAACGCATTAAAATTTCTACATCTTCTTTGCTTACATCATTATAAGACATTGGTGATGTAACATTCCAAGAGTCATGCTCATTAACGTCTGTATGAGCTTCCTTATAATGAATTTCAAGAAAATTTTTAGGATTTTGGGAATCTACAGGGATGAATTCAATCATTTTACTTCCTTATTTTTTTCCATTTACTTACAGCATTTTCACCAAAACGTTTAGGCGCATTACCATTCCATGAAGCAATAACGTGATTTTCGTGAACTTCAATGATTTTAACTGGATAAATAGAAATCGTTTTTAACGTGGTATTCCCCATTTTTGTTTTTTCTACGTTGAAAACAAGATCGCCGGGTTTGAGAGAAGTTAATTTCATCAAAATATTGAAACCTCGCCCCTTGGGGCGGGGTCCATGCATATTACTAATATGCATAGCTATACCCATCGAAACGGTAAAGCATAACGCAGTTCTTCCAGCCTATTCCTTCTATTACGCCTTGTTTTACTTTTATATTAAAGCTACCACTTGACCTTACCGCTACTTTACCTTTATATGTTCCTTTTTTCTTTCCTTTCAATACCACAGCTTTCACTATATCGCCTGTTTTAAATCCTCGTACTATCTTAGATCCTTTCGCTTTCCCTCGCGGAAAGCCATATTTATCCACTAAACACATCTGCCTGTTATTTCTTCTTTCCTTTTTTATTAACAATGGTTTTAACTTAGGCGATATATACACCTTAGCTCCCGTTGTGCCTGCGCACAACGCATCTGTATAGTGTTCCTTTTTATATCCTTGATTTACTCTGTTATATTTCGTTTCCGCTCCTGTTCCCGTCATAACAGGCACATTTAATGTTCCTAATTCTTTTACGATTTGTTTTCGGGTTATATTGACCGTTGCCGCATCTTTTAACGAACTTTTTAACTGTGCCTTTATCTTTTTCAATAACGCAGGGTTATCCTTTAAGTATTCCTCAATTGGTAAGTTATCTTTTTTCTGGTTACAATCATGACACGATAACACCAGATTGCTTATTCTGTTACTTCCTCCACGGCTACGTGGGATAACATGTTCTTTTTCAAATGGCACATTCTTAACTCCACAATAGACACAGCTATAATTGTATTTCTCAAGCAAATATTCTTTTACTTCATAATCAAACAGCGTGCCACGCTGGTACTCAAGTCCTT
>PPYF01027979.1_pt1 | contig 15831 bp, 15 predicted proteins | sample 1559871 | NCBI WGS metagenome assembly PPYF01 (sample SAMN08240021, study PRJNA423297) | Human gut metagenome, whole genome shotgun sequencing project. | reverse complement strand
TTATTATACTATAAATAATACTGCAAGAAAAGCCAAAGATTTCTTTGAGTCCTTTTTAAATTTTATTCGAGGTGAAGATTATGACCAAAAAACAATCCATTATTTCGTTGATTGCAAGCCTTGCTCTAGTCTTTTTGACCAGCGGACTTTCTTCCCTGCTTTCCAAAAACGGCATGGAAAGTTACCCCAACCTAGCAAAACCGCTGCTTGCTCCTCCCGGAATTGTCTTTCCAATCGTGTGGGGAATCCTGTTCTTTTTGATGGCAATTTCGTCCTGGCTTATCTTAAAAGAACTGACTCAGACCTTTTCGATCAAAGGAGCTTTGCTCTCCACCCCGCTTTTGCTTTATTTTGCTCAGCTTTTGGTAAACTTCTTCTGGTCCATTCTGTTTTTCCGATTTGGCTGGTATCTGTTTGCTTTTTTCTGGCTGCTCCTGTTAATCTTTCTGGTATACAAAATGATTCGCTCCTTTGAACGGATCAGTCACACCGCTGCCTACTTGCAGATTCCCTATCTTTTATGGCTGGTTTTTGCCGGATATTTAAACCTTGGCGTTTGGATATTAAACTAATAAACCAGCTTTATCCCGCGATTTTTTGCGCTGCAAGCAATACTTGCGGTAAAAGGAAGGAACTCTTTGTTGTTTTTAGGTGGTAGGTTTGGTATACTCTGCTTAAATCAAAAGACAAGAGGTTTTCTTTATGACAATGGGCGAAAAAATACAGCTGCTGCGAAAAAAGCAAAACTGGTCACAGGAAACACTGGCAGAAAAGCTCTCCGTTTCCCGTCAGGCAGTTTCCCTTTGGGAGCGGGATGAATCTCAACCGGAACTTGATAAATTATTAAAACTTGCAAAAATATTTTCGGTGACGACCGATTATCTGATCGATGATTCTGTAACGGAGATTGCTTCGCCTGTTTCTTGTGGCAAAACTTCTTTTGAAAACAATCCTAAAAAGAAAGAAAGCCGTCACATAACAGAATTTTTTCTCCTTGCAACCTTTCTGGATGCTGTGGGACTTCTCCTCTCTGCATTATTATGGAAGGAGTATCAAAGATACGTTATGCTCCTTCCCGGATTAGTTCTCCAGCTTCTTGCCCTTGTACTTGCAGTAGGGGTCTGGCATTGGTTCAATCTTCCTCAGAGCAAAAATCGGATGCTTCGCCGATGGTTTGCAAAAAACATGTGGCTTCTGCTTCCTATTCCTGTTCTGTGGCTGAGTCGTGTTATATTTTCTCTGCTTCCTTTTCCCTACCTTGGCATACTTCCCGATATGCTTTCCCTGATTATGTACCTTACGATCTGTCCTCTCGCTGTACGGTTTTTAAATAAAGCTTAACAAAAGAAGCACTGCCTTTTGGGCAGTGCTTCTTTTTCAATTTTTATAGGGTTAATTTTTCCTTACGAGCATCCTGCCTTTTTAATATCAGGAAATATCCAACACACAACAGCAGATTTGCCACTGCGGAAATCGGAACTGCAAGGCTGATTAAAAACATTCCGGTATTCGGCAGACGACTGAAAAGATAGGACAACGGAACTCGGACCAGAAATGCCGCTGCCAGTCCCTGTGCCATAACAAAGGTGGTATGTTCCCTGCCGTTAAAATAACCTAGGAAGCAGAAGGTCAGCGGGATCATCAGATACTCAAAGGAGCTTCCATGCAGATACTCTGCGGTTGCCGCTATAACTGCTGGATCATCTGCAAACAGGGAACCTAAAAGTCCTCCCTGGAAGAAGGTCAGCAGGAACATTCCCACACCAAAGAGCAGTGAAATTCTCTGTGCGATAAACAACGAACGTGTTGCTCGTTCCGGCTGTTCCGCACCGATATTTTGTGCAACAAAGGCAGAGAGCGCCGACATAAATGCCATCGGTACGATAGACAAAAAGACATACAGCTTCTCCGACACGCCGATTCCAGCGGAAGCAACCAGCCCCAGAGAATTTACAATGCTGGTAATGATCAAAAAGGAAATATTGACTAGAAAGTCCTGTAAAGCAATCGGGCTTCCGACCTTCAAAATGGATTTGATTTTGTGTTCTCTCTGGAAATTTTCCTTCTCTACTGTAAATGGCAGCGGATTTTTTCGGATAAAGGCAATCGAAAACGCTACACTGACTGCCTGTGCAATTACCGTCGCAAATGCTGCTCCCGATGCCTTCATGTCAAATACACCGACAAACAGCAAATCGAGAACAATATTGACAATACATGCAATCAGTACAAACAAAAATGGCGAGCGGGAATTTCCGATTCCACGGAAAATACCGCTGATTCCATTGTAGGCTGTGATAAAGATCATTCCGCCTGAACAGATACGGATATAGCGAACTGTTTCATCCACTGCTTCTGCCGGAACATTCATCAACTTTGTAGCCTGCGGAGCAAACAAAATCATAAACGCTGTCATAAAAATTGCAAGCAGCGCAAACAATTTAATCTGTCCTGCTACGATATCACCGGCTTCTTCTGGCTTCTGTGCTCCCATTGCTTTTCCCAGAAGCACTGTAACACCCATAGTTAAGCCCGTTACAATTACTGTTGCCGACTGCATCACCTGACTTCCGGTTGCAACCGCCGAAACACTTTCGGTCGGAGAAAAACGTCCTACTACTGCCAGATCCACCCCGCCGTACAAAGCCTGCAGCAGCAGTGAAAGCATCAGTGGAAGTGCAAAATAGATGAGTGGGGCCGCAATCGGACCGGAAAGAAAACTGTTTTCCTGATATCTTTCCTGTTTTGACATAGACAAAAAATCCTCCTAATCTTCTATTTCCTTCAATTTTGGCATAAAAAAATCGCCAACAAGTTATACACTTGTTAGCGATAATGTACCAAACGAAGCATCCTGATAATGCCTGTTGATTGTAACAGAAAAATTCTTGGAAGTCAATCCCCTTTTTTCTGCTTCATATTTACATTCCATACAAAACGAACTATAATGAAAACAATCAACAGCTTTTATATCAATGTTACGGAGGGATCTCAATGAAAATTGTTCTGCTGGAATCTCTGGGTATTTCCCAGGAAATACTTGATCAATATGCTCAGAAGCTTAAAGCAAAGGGTCACACCTTTGAAAATTATCCTAAGGATACCGATCCTAAGGTGCAGATTGAGCGCGCCAAAGATGCCGACATCCTGATGATTGCAAATATGCCTCTGTCCGGAGAAGTCATCCGCGCCTGCAAAAACTTAAAATTCATCGATGTCGCTTTTACTGGTGTTGACCACGTCGATCTTGCTGCTGCCAAGGAAATGGGGGTTAAGGTAAGCAATGCTGCCGGATATTCCACTCAGGCAGTTGCCGAAATTGCACTGTGTATGATGCTTTCTCTGCTGCGCAACATTCCGCAGGTGGAAGAAAGATGCCGGGAAGGCAAAACCAAAGATGGTCTGGTCGGCTGTGAGCTTCGCGGCAAAACGGTCGGAATTGTGGGTGCCGGTGCTATCGGATGCCGCACTGCTGAACTTTGCCATGCTTTCGGCTGCAAGGTACTGGGATACAAACGCCATGTAAAAGGGGACGAACCTTCCTTTATCGAATTTGTTTCCTTGGATGAGCTGCTTTCCCGCTCAGACATCGTATCCCTTCACTGTCCAATCAACGAAGACTCCAAACACCTCATCAATGCGCAGACCATCTCCAAGATGAAGAAAGGTGCATATTTGATCAATACAGCCCGCGGACCAGTCGTAGATTCTCAGGCTCTGGCAGATGCATTGAACAACGGTTATCTCTCCGGTGCCGGAATCGATGTATTCGAAAAAGAACCACCACTCGACACCGATCATCCTCTGCTGCACAGCAAAAACACCATTGTTACCCCACACGTTGCCTTTGCTTCTGCTGAGTCGATGATTGCAAGAGCTGATATTGTATTCGACAACATTGAAGCTTTCCTTTCTGAAAATCAGAAAAATATTATCCTGTAGTACAAAAGGGATTTCACCGAGTTGGTGAAATCCCTTTTCTTATTTACTCAAATACAATACTTTTTGCAATTTCTTCTATTTCCTCTGAGGAAGCACTGTTTTCTGCAAACTGAATGGCAATATAAACATGACGGCTGTCGTCATAGGAAACAATGCCTGGCACTTCGATATCCGGGATTTCGGCAGCAGATTTTCCACTATTCATCTGCTCCGGATCTTTATAGCGCACCGTTGCAAGGGCGGTTTCCCATGTTTCTCCAGAAGCAATCGGAGTATATGGGTCCATCTCCCATGCGTAAAGACTGCCCAAACGGATTCCGGAGTAAACTACCTTGTAATAATCCTCTTCCGATACATCCTCCATTGGTTCATAGGTATTGCAGGCAATCACACCTGCATATTGCCCATCTGCGTACAGCTCCACTGGAGAAAGCAGCATACCATAACTTTCCTGTTCTCTCTTTTCCTTATCTTCCGGATTTTTTATCTCCCAGCCTTCAGGCAAAGCAAGGGAAATCTCAAACGGCTCGATACCAAACTTTTCCTGATATGTTTCCTCATCATAAGCTGGGAAAGAAAGCACTGTATTATTTTCCTGATTGCTTTGGGCGACAACAACCTTTTCATCTGTTCCCTGCACCGATTGTCCACATCCTGAAAAACATCCGGCCACACCTGCAAGGACGATAGCCGCTGTGATTATAGAAAATACCCGTCTCATCTTTTTTCCTCCTTATTTTAAAAAGGATGCCCACTCTCTCTGGAGGGTTGGTTCCTGCTGTTCCCAGAATAACAGCCGCTGGACATATTCTGCACAACGCTTTTCCACCGGCTGAATACAATTTTCGATACCATATCGATGTACCAATGCCGTCAGTTCATAAATGGGATATCCCAGCGCATGTCCTGGCGTATGAATCACCGAACATCCCTGTGCTGCTGCATGACACAAGGCGATCTCTTCCGAGCTGTTCAGCTCCTTCGCCATCGCATGCACCTGCAGGATTGCCTGTTTTGCCTGCGGCATTTTGATCTTCCCCTCTGACCACAGACTACACAGCTCTATCATCTGTTCTGGGCGCAGGTCTTCTGGATAGCGATTGGTCAAAACCTGTACTCCCTGAGAAGCAAGCTCCATTCCCCACAAAACCACTACCCTGCGGTTTTGCCGGGTTAGAAGCCAGCTCAATTCCTGCAAACAGGAGCTTTCCTTTGAAAACAAAACTTTATTTTTCCGCTTTTGTTTTGCTTTTACTTCCTCAAACCATTCCACTTTCCATCACCCTCCCAATATTTTCATTATAGCACAGCACTTCTTATGGATAAATATTTCACACAAAAAAAGGTGGAAAATCTGAAGATCAGATTTTCCACCTTTTTCATTCTTAGTTTATTTGCTGCACAGAGCAAAGAAATGTTCAAACAGACTCTTCATCTGCTCGTTGCCGCCAGCTGTCATTGCTTCTGGATGCCACTGAATTCCGATCACTGGTGTTGGTTCCATTCTTTCAATTGCTTCGATGACACCATCATGTGCAGTTGCTGCAACAGTAAAGCCATTTGCAACCTGTTTTACTGCCTGATGGTGGAAGCTGTTAACATCTACCTGCTGAGGCAGGAAAGAAAGGAATTTGCTTTCCTCACTGATTTTTGCCATATGACATGGATATCTGCCTGGAGCATCACCAACATGTTTAAATTTGGTTGCTCCCTGTGCTTTCAGGTCCTGATAAAGGGTTCCGCCGTATGCTACATTGACTGCCTGACAGCCTTTGCAGATACCCAGAACCGGTTTACCCAGTTTTTCACAGGTGTGGATCAGGTCCAGATAGAACTGGTCTACTTCCAGATTAACAAAGCCAAGTTCATCAATTGGCTGTTCTCCATATAAGCGTGGGTCCAAGTCTGCTCCTCCGGACAAAATAACGCCATCGAGCATTTCAACCTGACGTTCCAGCAATGCTGCATCCTGAAGATTTGGCAGGATCACCGGTACACCACCAGCCATTTCCACGCTCTTTACATAAGTTGTACCAACATAGTTACGCGCCGAGCTGCCTCTGTTTCCCATATCAACATAAGAAAGATTTGCAGCAATTCCAATCAGTGGCTTTTTCATCATTTTTCCCTCACTTTTTCTCCGTTCTTCTAAGAGCATCCAGTTATTTTTCTGTATGCTCTGTTCTGCCCATATTATAGCAGGAAGCTAAAATAAAAGCAATTACTTTTAAAAATATCATATTGTTTTCTTTTTATCATACTTTTTTGACTGAGTATGAAAAAATCAAAAGGTATTTGCTGGCAAAAATCCACTGTCACAGCATAATTCGATCTCTCTTTTTCCAAAATAACATTATCTGATTTTTGACAGGAGGATCTTTATGCACAACTACTTTTGCGGCTGGTATTTTAAATTCCAGTCCAATACACAAACACTGGCCGTTATCCCTGCTTTTCACCGATCAAAAGAAGGACTATTTGCTTCCATTCAATTCATTACGGATCATAATGCTTGGAATATTCCTTTTTCCTATCACCAGTTTTTTCAAGATAAAAATAAATTTCAAATTGCTCTTGGTAATAACCACTTCAGCAAGGATGGCATAAAATTGTCCCTGCACACAACAGACTGTTCTATTGAGGGATCACTTCTGTTTGGTGCTTTCTCTCCCATTCGCTATGACATTATGGGACCCTTCCAGTATATCCCCTTTTTGCAGTGTCGACACAGTATTTTAAGTATGAAACACAGTGTTACCGGAAATATATGTATAAATGGTGTGGATTATTCTTTCTCCAATGCAAACGGATATCTGGAAGGAGACCGAGGATATTCTTTTCCCAAAGAATATGCCTGGACACAGTGTTTCTTCGAGGGTGGATCTCTTGTTTTATGTGTGGCGGATATTCCATTCGGATTATTTTCCTTTACCGGCATCATTGGTATTATTCATTATCATGGCAGAGAATATCGTCTTGCCACCTATCTTGGAGCAAAAGTGATAAAAATAAAAAGCGGTGAACTGATAATCCGGCAAGGCAACCTCACTCTATCTGTTAAATTACTTGAACAGAAACAGCATCCTCTTCTTGCTCCTGTCAGCGGCGCTATGAAACGGACCATACACGAAAGTGCCTGCTGTCGGGCATCCTACTGCTTTGAACAGAATCATCATACCCTTTTCTCATTTGAAACAACATCCGCTTCTTTCGAATATGAATATCTCCAATAAATCACCCCAAGGATATCCCTTCATTAAAACAAAAAACAGCTTGGACTAGACACTGTTTCGCGGCAGATTGAATCTGCACACTGTTTCGCGCTTCGGTTTCCTGCAAACTGATACTTTCAGCACACGACAATCGTTCGTGTTAGCACACTCACTCGTTTTATAAAGACCTTACATCCCCCCAAAGTTTTTTGGCGAAGAAGGAGTCGAGCAGGAAAAACAAAGTCTGCCAGGCAGATTGAATCTGCATACTGTTTCGCGCTTCGGTTTTCTGCAAACTGATACTTTCAGCACACGACAATCGTTCGTGTTAGCACACTCACTCGTTTCATAAAGACATTACATCTCCCCAAAGTTTTTTTGGCGGAGAAGGAGTCGAGCAGGAAAAACAAAGTCTGCTAGGCAGATTGAATCTGCACACTGTTTCGCGCTTCGGTTTTCTGCAAACTGATACTTTCAGCACATGACAATCATTCGTGTTAGCACACTCACTTGTTTCATGAAGACCTTACATCCCTCCAAAGTCTTTTTGGCGAAGAAGGAGTCGAGCAGGAAAGACAAAGTCTGCCAGTGGCAGACTTTGCCTGCGAGTGTCCCTCGACGGTTTGTTCGAGCCTTTGGCGACGAACAAATCGGCTTCGAAGACAAAAAAAGACAGCTCCGAAATTCGGAACTGTCTTTTGGGCGGAGAAGGAGGGACTCACTCCGTTACCCCTCGCCTAAAAACAGTCCCCCGGACTGTTTTTCCATAAAAATTAAAATTTTTATGGCGGCTCAATCGACTCCCTCTTCTCCGATTAAAATAAAAAAAACGACCCTGTTTTCACAGGATCGTTTTTTGGCGGAGAAGGAGGGACTCGAACCCTCGCGCCAGTTTTAGGCCGGCCTACGCCCTTAGCAGGGGCGCCTCGTCACCAACTTGAGTACTTCTCCAGATTGGTAAGCGGCTTACGCTTATTCTATTTTTAGAGCGGTTTTGTGCTAAATCCTCTCACTCTCACCCGCTAAAGAAAACTTTGGCGGAGAGGGTGGGATTCGAACCCACGGCTCTTGCGAGTCACTAGTTTTCAAGACTAGCTCCTTAAACCACTCGGACACCTCTCCATCTAGCAACGAAAATTATTTTACCACAGCTTCTAAAAAAAGTCAATATGTTTTTTCAAAAAATAATAAAAAATCCCTCCGGATAAAATTCCGGAGAGATTTTTACAAACTAATCTTTAAATCTTAAAATACGTACAGCGTTGAGTACGGTAATAATGGATACACCGACATCTGCAAACACTGCCATCCACATATTGGCAAATCCTGCGATACCAAGTGCAAATACTGCCAGCTTGATAATCAGAATAAACCAGATGTTGAAGTGAACTACCGACAATGCTCTTCGGCTGATCTTGATTGCACTGGTCAGAGAAGTAAGCTTTTCGCCCATCAAAACGGCGTCTGCTGCTTCGATGGCTGCATCAGTTCCCATTCCCATCGCAATACCGACATCTGCGGCTGCAAGAACCGGTGCATCGTTGATTCCATCACCAACAAAAATTACCTTATTGCCTTGTGCTTTGAGCTTCTGCAATTCGGTCAGCTTATCCTGAGGAAGCAGATCGGTGCGCATCTCGTCTACGCCACATTTTTCTTTCACTCTCTGGGCAGACAGAGCGCTGTCTCCGGTAAGCATAACTGTTTTTTCGATACCGGACTGTTTCCACTGCGCAATTGCTTTTGCTGCTTCCTCTCTTGGACGGTCAGACAAAATAACATAGCCAAGAACTTTTCCGTCATATGCGGTATAAACGTTTGCTTTTGGCAGATTGGAAGTATCAATTCCATCTTCTTCCAACAGACGCAGGGAACCGCAAAGCAAGGTCTTTTCCTGATAGGTCATCCGGATTCCCTTTCCTGCAATCTCCTGTACGTTTGCTGCCTGTTCTGTTTGGGAACCCTTCGGAAGCGCTTTTAAAACAGCCTGTGCAATCGGATGTGCGCTGTAGCCTTCCGCAAGAGCTGTGAGTTGCTCAAACTGCTGCTGATCTTCTGGAATCAGTGCCTGTGCACTGGAAACTTCCAGCTCTCCGGTTGTCAGTGTTCCTGTTTTATCCAGTACAACTGCTTTTGCCTTTGCAAGGGGCTCCAAGAACTTGGTTCCTTTGACCAAAACACCCTGTTTGGAAATTGCCCCTACACCAGAATACAGTCCCAGCGGAACCGAGATGACCAGAGCACATGGACAGGATGCAACCAGAAATACCAGAGAACGCATAATCCATTCCTTCAGAGTACCAACTCCCAGAATTGGAGGCAAAAAAGCAACCAGAGCTGCACACACTACCACTAAAGGAGTATAAACCTTTGCAAATCGGGTAATCAGTTTTTCGGTGTGACCTTTTTGTGCAGAGGATTCTTCCACCAAACGGATCATACGGCTGGCAGTAGAGTCCTCAAAGGCAGATTTTGCGCGGATCTTCAGCACTGCAGACAGATTTACCGAACCGGAAAGAACGGTATCACCTGGACGAACACCAACTGCAATTGCCTCACCAGTCAAAGCAGACTGGTCCATAGAGCTTTCGCCATCTTCAATGATGCCATCGACTGGAACACGATCCCCCACACGTACCAGAAGCAGATTGCCCGGACGGATGCGGGAAGAAGGAATTTCCTTGGTGCTTCCGTCTTCCATGAGGAGATTTGCCTTCTGCGGACGGATGTTCACAACTTCTGCAATATCGTGACGGCTCTTCTTGACTGCTTTTTCTTCCAGAATCTCGCCCAGAGAATACAGGACAACAACCATCACTGCTTCAAAATATTCACCCAGTAAAAATGCCGCTACTACTGCAATCGCCATCAGGACATTTTCATCCAGACTCTTTCTCTTTAAACTCTTACCGGCTTTGCAGATCAGATCCCAGCCCCATGCTAGAATAGTAATGAAACTGATACAAAATGCTGCCCACATCGGAACTTCGAGCAGCTCGGAGGAAAGCAATGCCGCTGCTGCCAGAACAATTTTACCGGCAGTTTTCCATTTTCCGCTCTTTTCTTCTGTCGGCTCTTCTTCCTCTTTATGATGGGAAGCAGATGGATTTTCCAGCTGGCACATTGCGCAGCCACAACTTTCTCCATCATGGTGATGATGCTCCCCATGCTCATGTCCACCTTTGTGAGAATGTCCACCCAAAACATCTTCCAGCTGACACATTGCACAGCCGCAGCTTTCTCCATCGTGATGATGGTGTTTTCCATGATCATGGTCGTGTCCACAGCTGCAAGCTTTGTGAGCATGTTCGTGGTCGTGTCCGCAACCACAAGCCTCGTGGGTATGTTCGTGGTCGTGTCCACAACCGCAACCTTCGTGGGTATGTTCATGGTCATGTCCACAACCACAAGCTTCGTGGGTGTGTTCATGGTCATGTCCACAACCACAAACTTCATGGGTATGCTCGTGGTCATGTCCGCAACCGCAGCCTTCGTTGGTGTGTTCGTGGCCATGTCCACAACCACAAGCTTCATGGGTATGCTCGTGGTCGTTTTCGTGTCCACAACCGCAGTTTTCGCGGGTATGTTCGTGGTCGTGCCCGCAGCCGCAAGCTTCGTGGGTATTCTCGTGATCGTGTCCACAACCGCAAGCTTCATGATGTTCTTTATCGCTGTGTTCTGTTTTTTCTTTTCCTACTCCTAATATGCCTTCCAGCTGGCACATTGCACAGCCGCAGCCTTCCTCTTTCTTGTTTCCCCGATTGTTCTCCTTCATCGCACAATTCCCTCCAAAGAATCCTACTGGTGGCGAACGTGCTCCATACCCTGTGCTAAAATGGTAGCAACGTGTTCATCGTCCAGCGAGTAGAAAACCGATTTTCCTTCCCTGCGGTTTTTAACCAGATGGCTTGCACGAAGCAGGCGAAGCTGGTGAGATACCGCCGACTGGGAAATGCCAAGCAGATCGCTGAGATCACATACACACACTTCCTGACCAAGCAAAGCTGCCAGCAGCTTTAAACGGGTAGGGTCTCCAAACATTTTAAACAGCTCTGCAGCGGTTTCCATCTCCTGTTGGGTCGGCATCCGATTTTTCAGATATTCCAACTGGTGCTGATGGTTACCTTCGCATACTTCAACTTCTTCTATCGATTGTTTTTCAGAAATATTTCGCATTGTTTTTTCCTTTCTTTTCTGGAAATCCCGCTCAATATATGAGCAATCATTCATATGTTTGAGTCTATCATATCCTATTTTATAGAAAAAATCAATCGATATTTCTGCACAATCTCTTCCTGCTGTTTTCCTGTTTTTTTGCTTTTGAAGTGGTTGAGTCCGCTTTCTGCTAACATATGAACAGTTATTCATATGTTTCTGGTATCAGGATAGCACACTTCCCCTTTCCTGTCAATATGATTTTTGAGAAAACATCATCTTCCCTAACAAAAAGCGGCACAGGATAACTGTGCCGCTTTTCATCATGTCCTCTCGACCAAAGTTGCACCGCTGTAATAGTGCTCTAAAATCTCCTGATATGTTTTTCCCTGACGTGCAAGATAATCTGCGCCGTACTGGCTCAAACCAACACCGTGTCCATATCCTGTTGTCGTGAAGGTAAAGGTTTCTCCATCAAAGGAAAAATCAAAATCAGAAGAACGCAACCCCAACAGCTCCCGAAATTCAATCCCACTCATCTGAGCATCTCCCACTCGCATCAAGGTCACATATCCGGAGCCGGAGCGTTCCAGAATACTTAACCATTCAGAAGGGTCCTGCGAAAGATTTGGCGTCGGCTGATAGGTTTCCAGCAGCTTTTTCAGCTCATCTTTTGAAAAAGTAACTGTTTTCTGATAACCCTGGGCATGAATATCTCCGGAGCTATCCACTGGAACCAGATAGGACAGTTCATTTCCCCAGACATTTTCTGCAGATTCGGTGGTGCCGGAACTGATTGCATGATAGGCTGCCACAATCGGTTGATTTTGGCTATCCACCATAATCTCCTGCCACACCTCTTCGGCAGCGCGGCTGATTTTCGTCCAGTACTCAGTAAAATAGTCGCCAAACCGTTCTTTTGCCTGTTCTTCGGTCACATATCCCTGCCAGTTTTGCGGGTCAGCAGAAAAATCATAGGCCTGTCCGCTCTGTTTTGCCGCCTGCTGGCAGTAGAGGGCCCAGGTGTGTGCGCTGACTGCCTGTGCCTTGAGTGCTTCTGAATCAAAGGTTGCGGGCATCTCAGAACAAAGTGCTCCGGTCACATATTCTTTTACCGGAACTGTCTCGATTTCACCGGTCGTCCGATTCAAAATCCGAAAGGGTTCCCAATCGGTCTGCTCAGCTTCCTGCTGCTCTGTCTCTTCTTGTTCTTCTTCAGGCATCACCGGCTGCATCTGCTGCGACTGTTCCATCGCAGACGGTGTATAATCCTGCTCCTCCCGATGAAACAAAACAGGCAGCACAATCAGACAAAACATCAGGCACAAAGTTTCCAAAACAATCCAGATAATCCTCCCTCGCATCTTGGATTCTCCTTTCCGTTATAATCTCTGCATCCAGTATATGTGGCACTTGCTTCTCTTTATGCTCCCTGTTTTGCTTTTTGGTTACTCTCACTCCTGAAAACACCCTATACAAAAAATCAAAAACATGGTAAAATAACAAAAGCATTGTCCTGCTTTATAAAGGGCAATTACTGATATCAAACGGAAAGAGGTTTTACTGCTTTGAATATTTCCAAAATTCTTTTTGTCATCGGCGCTATTGTCTGCCTGCCTTTATATGGATTTTTGTGCATCACCAATCTGGACCCGACCACTGGATTTTTCACTTCCAGCAACCTGCTCACCACCGTCTTTTACGGAGTGTTAATTGCAGTTCCGGTGCTGATTATTCTGCTTTCTACTGTAATCCAGAAACGTTTTGCTTTTTCCATCTCAAATTCCAGAATGCTCGGTGTTCTTTCCCTTTTAATGGGAGCTTTGATGATTGCAAGCGGTGTGATTCATCTGATGAATCTGCTCTCGTCCGCTTTCTCCGCTGTCATGTTCTCTACCCTGATTATCACTGCCCTTCAGATTGTAATGGCAGCTTTGAGCGGAATTGTTTTTTTGCATCTCGGCATCTGCTACTTTAAAGAAAACATTTCCAATCGCGGATCTCTTACCTTTTTGTTCCCACTTGTCTGGGCGCTGATTGCCTGTGTTGAGATGTTCCGTGACTATCCACAGATTGCCGGAATGCCAGAACGTACCCTTTATCTGCTGTGTCTGCTGAGCTTTACCCTCTTCCTGATGGGTCAGAGCCGCATCTTGAGCGATGTCGACTTTATCAAGGGAGTTCGCTGGATTAATGCTTTTGGCATGTGTGCTGCACTGTTCGGACTTACCATGACTGCCGGTGAGATTGCCGCATTTTCTTCGATGAGCCTGCCTGTCTTCGATGTGCTGCTGGCATTCATCCTTTCTCTGTACTGCTTGGCATTTTCCTTTAACACCTACATCGAAAAATAATTTTTCTTCATAAAAAAACTCCAGCCCTGTCAGTAGGGCTGGAGTTTTTTTATGTTCTTATTTTTTAGGAACGGCGGATGTCAGAGAAAGTGTGGACAGAACCTGTTGGATATAAACAATCTGCTGACGCAGTGTCTGACCATTGACTGCCTCACTTGCAGTATTCAGGTAGTCCAGCATACGTTTTTGTTCTTCCTTTTCCACATACTCGCCCAAATGATGGCTACGGTCAAGCAAGGTCAGGAGTGCTGCGGAGTTATCGCTGAGTTTTCCCTTACCGTTAAACTCTTTTTTCATCTTTTCTATGATGGTATCCACTGCTTCACGATCCGGACGATATCCTTTTTTGGAAAGCAGTCCTGCTTTGCAGCGCTCAGCAACTTCCTTTTCACAAAGGCTGTCACCCAGTGAACAGAAAAGCTCCTGAAATTTTTTGTCGGTCAAAGAGATGTTGTACGCATCAAGCATTTTGATGATTTTGATTGGGCTTTTTTCATACAGAAAGTCATACAGAGGCTTAAAGTAAGAAAGTCTTTCCGGCAACGGTTTTACCACCCGGATTTGTTTCTGTTCCACCTTGATACAGCCATCCAGACGCATTTCCAGAACACAGGCAGCAAGAAGACAAACTCTCTTCTCTGCGGTGTAGCCTTTGATCACTCCCTTTTCATTGAGAATGCACAGAAGATATTGCTGACAAATAGATAATGGTTTCAAAAAGATTCCTCCTGTTACAGACTAGTCGCGGATAAGGAAAGCGCGGAGGATATTTGCGGTGGCAAAATCTTTCTTGCCTGCTCCCAGACCAATCTTTTCAATGACAAAAGATTCCGGCAGTTTGCCGCCTTTGGACAGATATGCCGCGATGGCAGCTCCAGTCGGGGTGATCATCTCACCGCGGGTCTGAGTAAGACGCAGGCGCAGTGCATTGTCTGCTGCGATGTTGACTACGGCAGGAACCGGTACCGGCATCAATCCATGCTGGCAGTGAACATAGCCACAGCCTTCATACAGATCAGATACAACTGCCTCGGTGATATCCAGATTGTCCAGACAAATAGCTGCCGAAACAATATCTACAATCGAGTCAACTGCACCCACTTCATGGAAGTGAACCTGATCCTCTGCAATTCCATGTGCCTTGGATTCAGCAGCTGCAATGATTCGGAAAATATCTTTCGCTGTCTGTTTTGCCCGATCGCTGATTTTCGACTGATCGATGATGGCAAAGATATCCCCAATATTGCGGTGTACATGATCATGGTGATGATGATGCTCGTGGTCGTGGTCGTGATGATGCTCATGATCATGGTCGTGATGATGCTCGTGATCGTGCTCATGATGGTGCTCATGTTCGTGGTCATGATGGTGCTCGTGATCATGCTCATGTTCGTGGTCGTGATGATGCTCCGGCTCATCCAGAATAACGTCAAAATCGCAGGCATCGATACCATTTTTCTTTACTCTACCGATTTTCAGCTGGTAACCAGGCAGATTTAAACTTTCCAGTCCTTCCAGCAACACCTGCTGGTCTGCCCCCAGGTCAAGCAGTGCTGCAACGGTCATATCTCCGCTGATGCCGGAGTAACATTCCAGATAAAGTTTGTTTGGCATAAAAACATTCCCTTCCTAATCATTATTTTTGCAGACAAGACGGTTGATCTGCGCTGCAAGATAGCCTGCGCCAAAACCGTTGTCGATGTTTACCACTGCAATTCCTTCCGCACAGGAGTTAAGCATGGTAAGCAGTGCGGAAAGCCCGTGAAAGTTTGCCCCATATCCCACCGAAGTAGGCAGAGCGATGACTGGTTTGTCCACCAGTCCTGCCAGCACACCGGCAAGCGCTCCTTCCATTCCGGCAGCAGCTACAATGCAGTTTGCTGACTGAATATCAGGAAGACGAGCAAACAGTCGATGGATGCCCGCTACCCCCACATCATAAAAACGCTCAACATTTGCTCCCAGAAATTCTGCTGTCTGTGCTGCTTCCTCCGCAACTGCAATGTCTGAAGTTCCTGCGGTGCAGACTGCAACCTTTCCAACTGGCTGATTTTCATGTTCCCCCAGCCGCAGGATACGGGACACCGGATCATAAATTACCTGCGGTATAGCTGCCTGTACCACCTGCGCCTGTTCCTGGCTGGCTCTGGTCCCCATAACAGCTGTAC
>PPYF01671775.1_pt1 | contig 15835 bp, 7 predicted proteins | sample 1559871 | NCBI WGS metagenome assembly PPYF01 (sample SAMN08240021, study PRJNA423297) | Human gut metagenome, whole genome shotgun sequencing project. | reverse complement strand
TCGTACATATGGCGATAGAAAGAAATGTTCTCATCCAATCCCCAAGTACAAGAGCAATGGTCAATCATGATATTTCCAATCGGGTTGCCTCCGAAAGAATCGTCACGATGCCATACCTTTGTTTCGCCGCGGCGGAAACGCATATGGCGTACCACTACATCATGCGTATTTACCCAAAAAGACTCTCCGGCAATACATACCCCGTCACCCGGAGCTGTCTGTCCTGCAATAGTGACATATGGAGCCCGGACGATAATGGGAGATTCCAATTTAATAATACCTGAAACATTGAAGACAATGATACGTGCTCCACCTGTCTCACAAGCCTCACGGAAAGAACCGGGACCACGGTCATTCAAATTAGTCACGGTAATCACCTTACCGCCACGACCGCCGAAACTGTACATACCTCCTCCTTCAGCACCGGGGAAAGCAGGAATTCGTGCCTGCGGCAAATCGTATGGACGGGAAGCCCACGAAATATACGGACGACCTTCTCTCGCTTCTTTCTGTACAACAGACAATGCTTTTGCCCAGGCTTCGTCAGAGCGGCGACGTTCTTCACTCATCATTTTCTGGTAGGCTTGCTTCGCTTCCTCAGTCAACTGGGGATACTGGGCCATTGCCACTGGAGCAATAAAAGTAGCCATACACAGTCCTAAAAACATTTTTCTTTTCATACTTTATTCTTAAAAAATTATATCTGTGCTATAAGTAAGTTGGAATTTATATTCCGTTCTCTTTTTCTTAACAATTATCTTTTTCAAGACGCACTTTTCGGGGATATGTACTCAAAAATGCTTGTATCTGTCATAATAAACTAGCAGATATAAAACTATCGTATTAAATTATTTCCTAGCATCCAATGTGCCTTCTGATTCATAATAATCCAACCATCCTTTTGATTGTTCCAACCACGGATTCATATTCAATACATTAGAGGGCAGACCGGACAGATAATAGTTTTCCTGCCATGAAATTACTGCTTCCTGACGTATTGTTATCACTTGCATCATCATTATACAGCATCCAACGCCATAAATCCCAATAACGCTTACCCTCATAAGCTAATTCCACCTGACGCTCACGCAGACAAGCCTTAATAGCTTCATTCTTATCGGTAATCGTTCCCAAGCCATAATTATTGGATGCAGGAATACCTACACGGGCACGAATTTCACCAATTGTTTTCACTGAATTACTTATATCCCCCGTAGCTGCATAACATTCTGCAAGGTTCAACAACAATTCAGCATAACGATATTCGTATACATCAGTGCCATCCCATTGATATGTGTTTGCACTATTTTCAGCCGGATCGGACATTTTACGTACTATCGCCGGACTGCTGCCTTCATTTTCCGTGTAATAATGCAACTGAGAACCATCTTCTTTCGTTTCACTCCAACGATAATTCCAAACTACGGCATCTGCATCCTGATCATATCCCCATTTCGCTCCGGAGAAAGTAAACGTGTAATAGAAACGCGGATCACGATTCTTGAAGAATAATTGTAGAACATTTCATTCCAGTCTTTGGCGGAATTGCCATACAAACCATAACCTTCGCTGCTCAAGAAAGCCTGTGCTTCTAGAGTAATATCCAACGCATCTTTCCAGCGTTTACTGCCTGTATTATTCCAATCTGCATTAAAGATAGGGCTTGCAAATACCAGCGCCACGCGGCTTCTGTATGCCAATGCAGCTTCCTTGGTCAACCGTCCATACTGGTCACTTCCCCATTCTTTACGAGTGGGAAGCAGATTCGCAGCCTCTTTTAAATCACTCAAGATCTGGTTGACACATGTTTCCACACTTTCACGATTATAATCTTTAGCCCCCTCACGGTCGGCCGCCATAAGCACTTTATTTACCACAGGAACAGCTCCGTATACACGTACCAAATCAAACAACTGCATGGCACGGAAGAAATAAGCCTGTCCTTTCGCTTTTTTTATGGCAGCTTCCGACAAGTCCTGACCATATTTATCAACTCCTTCCAGAATTTCATTGCAACTGCGGATACGGCTATATGGATCATTCTTTATATTCGTAGCCAGATTACTGCCAAAATAAGTTTCACAGTCCGTAGCTTTTTTCAAACTTCTGGAAGCGTCAAATTTCTTCTCGATACCCCATTTCTCCTCCGTATAAGTTGAATAGTCATTCCAGTTACCGGACAAGCCGTATGACTGTGGAGGGGTCATACCCGACTTATAAAAATAGTTATAATACACATTCTGAATATATAAGTCCAAATTAGATTCGATGCCGAAAGTCTTTTCCGGTGAATAACTGTCATACGGATTCATATCCTGCAAGAACTGGTCACTGCAACTGCTAAATGCCAATCCGGCTGCCAATAACACAGTATATAATATGCGCTTTTTCATATCAATGATTCTTTTTAATTTTAGAATGATACATTTACTCCCAACGACCACGTTCTCAATGTAGGATACAATGAAGTTGTTCCACAATACATATTACGATAATGATCGGGATACGGGTTATAGAAATCCCATAGATTATTACCTGTCAGACTTAATTTAGCCGACTGGATCTTTAAAGGTGACAACCATGCCTTAGGCAGCGTATAACCGATACTTAAGTTACGGATATAGCAACGGAACGTACTGATAGACCAAAAATCAGACGGTGCAATTACTGATCCTGATATTCTGTTGTCTAAACCTAAATTAGGATATTTCCCCGTCGTATTATTTCTTTCATCAAACATATCTTCCCAGAATGAGTCCGGTGTCCAAAGCATATCCCCACTGGATGTTGTGATTTTATTGACGTCAATCTGGCGATAACCACCCCATGAAGTGGCAATCATCATATTAAAGCTGATACCTTTCCATTCCGCCCCCAGTTTGGTGGTAAAACCATATGTCTTTCCACTCTTATTCAGTTTGGCATAATCCTGGGTCTTGGCAATACGTCCGTCGGGCCCCGACTGCGTACCATCCTCATTCAATACGCCACCCAAATCCTGATAAGCCAACATACCCGGTTTTAACTGACTGGCATCTTTTACGCCCAAATATTCCGGAGAAGTGCCTGCGGCTTCTGCATTGGCCGATAAATAGTTCCAATAATTCTCAATATCATCACTGTTCCGTAAAATACCATCTCCGGAACTTGTACCTCTCCATACTTTATACCCGTATGTAGGGAATATAGTAGAAGCACCCTCTCTTACAGAATTTTCCTGTATATAACTCGGAGCAGACTGGGGCCATTCTCTTACCCTGTTGCCATTAAATCCAAAATTCACTCCGATATTATATTTCACCTGATCTATTTTATCGCGCCAATTCAAAGAGAATTCACTACCAAAAGCATCAATACGCCCAAAGTTCACTTCTGTCAAAGCACCTCCTGCAAAAATAGGAGTACCTATGATACCACCGATATTCTGATTCAAGATGTCAGAGTTTATATCATAGTACACATCCACAGTCGCACTTAAACGGTTATTGAGGAAACGCAAATCAAAACCAAGATTAAATTTATCGGTATTATCCCAATGCGCATCAGGATTAGGAGTCGCTCCCGGCTTGATACCCGTTTGCAGGATACCACCGTTAGAACCGAATCCATATCCTCTACTAGGATCCAATGAATAGAGTTGCTTCCATCCCCATGCTTTGATATTATCTTTACCGGTACGTCCCCATGAGAAACGTACTTTCATGTATTCAAACCATGACGGCAGCAACTTCTTCATAAACTCTTCTTCCGAAGCTACCCACCCCACGGAAACACCCGGGAAGAAGCCCCAATAATTGGCCGGAGCAAATTTAGTGGAAGCATCGCTACGGAATAGGAATTGGAACAAATACTTATCGGCATAATTATAGCTTACACGACCTAAATAAGACAAAGATCCCTGTTTGTATTTATATGTAATAGAATTACCTGTATCCATCGCTCCCGCACTTGGCGAAGTACCCAAATAACCATCCGGGTCAGGGTTATTAAACAACATCCGCTTGGAATGCATATAAGCCTGCATTTTTTCCACTGCAGCCATGGCGGCAATGCTATGCTTGCCAAACTTTCCTTCATAATTCACATAGAAGTTCAATTGCTCGTTTTTAGCCATCTGGTCTGAATATACCACACGAGTGCTTCCCGTAAATTCTTTTAATTGATAATCGGAAACAGACGGATGATCGCTATAAAAACGATTTCCGGGTGTCAATGCATCGCTTGCTTTCAGATAAGCCAACGTAAATGGCATAAATGCCTGCTCACTATCACTGGCACTACGCTTCAACGCATAGCTTCCCTTGAATGAAAGACCTTTGATAAACGGAACGGCATAAGTGACGGAGAAGTTGGCATCATAACTGAAATTATCATTCGTGGAATAAGAACCGTCATTATTCTCCATAGCAAAATAATTCCATGTACTCATTTTATTGCCCGATGTTGCATTACCCGCACTCGAGTAACTATTCAACAAAGGAGATGTATAATAGGTATTACCATCATCCAATGTTATCTCCCATGGCAAATAATTCGGCATATGAGCAAGAACCAAATAATCACCGGATTCACCGGGCTTAGTTCCCCCATAACCGTTCAAATTGCTTAAACCTTTGGTAAAACTCGATGTGGTTTCCTGCTGGTTACCCGCTATGGTTGCAGAAAATTTCAAATCGGAAGTCAATTTGATATCCACACCTGCACGGAAGTTCCATCTATTATAATCCTGTTTTCCAAGATTCGCCCCCTGAGTATAGTAAGAAGCACCCGCAAAATAAGTAGCTTTCTCGCTACCGCCACTTACATTGACCGAATGGTTCATTGTAAAAGCGCCGGACCAGGCTTCATCCAGCCAATTGTAATTCAAGCCATCCATCTCGGCCAGTTCCGCTTCATTATAAATTTTATTCATCCAGTTTCCATCCGGATCCATACTTATCTTATTATTGGCCAAATTAAAGGAATTGGCAAAACGTCCATAAGCTGCTCCTTTTAAGGTTTTAGGATGTCCCACTGCATCATTAAATCCGAATTTACCTGAATAATTGATTTTGGGAGCTCCTGATTTACCTCGTTTGGTCTTTACAATAATAGCACCTTGCGAAGCACGGGAACCGTAAATGGCAGCACTGGCATCACGAAGGACTGAAATACTTTCAATTTCAGAAGGATCAAGGGCATTGAAAGTTTCTAATGTCGGAAGACCGCTGTTGGCATCTATCTGAATCACATCATCGATTATGACCATCGGATTAGTACTACCACCATCTTTAGAATACGAGAAAGATTGACGAATAGACATAGTTGCCCCTTCACCCGGACGGCTGTCACCACCACTGATACTCAAACCAGGTATCTGTCCCGCTAGCGCAGCACCCAAATTCGACACCGGCAAATCTGAAATTTCCGAAGGAGTAATAACCCCGATAGATCCTGTCACATCTTTTGCTTTCTGAGTACCGTAACCGACTACAACCACTTCGTCCAGCATTTTGGAATCTTCCTTCAGCACCACTCTAAAGTCTTTTCCTTGTTTCGGAGCAATCGTTTGCGGCACATACCCCACAAATGAAATGACAACCTTCTTGCCCGAAGGGACTTGCAAAGCAAATCTTCCGTCAAAATCAGTAATGGTACCGTTTGTAGTTCCTTCCACCACCACACTGGCACCAATCACCGGTTCACCAGTTTCATCAACCACCTGTCCGGTGACAGTTTTAGTCTGTTGCACCGACTGGGATATAGGAAATCCTGTCTCAGCGGATACTCCCTGAACAGAAACTCCTGTCAGAAACAGACTGAGACAGACCACTTGTGTCAAGTTGCCAATCTTGTCCAGCTTCTGAAGAAATGCATTTTCTTTCTTCATAGAATCATTTTTAAAATTAAAATATTATCTTATTTTTCTTGTTGAAATATCTGTTTCAGATAAGCGACATTCGTCCCGAAGTTTTTCTTTACATTCCGGACTTCATCCTTATTCCGTGACCGTTCAATGACCAGCCATCCGCTCCACCCCATCTTATCAAGGGTATGCTTTACGGCATTCATATCCAGACGGGTATTATAAGGAAGAGTAACCCCGTCTGTATCCGTACAATGTATCTGACAAATCCGATCCTTTCCCAATTTTTTCAACTCTTTACAGAGGTCGCGTCCATTTTCCAACGCATTTTGAAAACTATAATAAATCTTTATACCTTTCGAATTAATTTCTTTCAACAGTTTTATATCCCCTCCGGCGTCCAAAGGAGTACGGATACCTATCACTACTCCATCTTTCACTGCCATTTCTCCCACTTCGTGCAAACGGCTTACCAACTCCTGACGTGCATCACCCGCTACTGTCCAGTCCTCTTTTATGCCGCCTAATGGAAGGAAAGCTACTTGGGCCCCCATCACCTTCATCGTATTCAAACAATCCTGCACTAAAGCTTTATAATTATGATGAGTCAAGAAAGATTGTCCAAAGAATCCGGACATCGCCACAGAAGGGACTTCAATATGCTGTTCCTGTGCTGTTTCTTTAAATAATTTACAGAAATGGGGCTGGTGGAACTTATTATCAAAAGTATCCCGTTTTCCCAAGCCTCCCATGTCCATTTCTATGCCATCACCTCCTAGTTCCTTCATCAATTGAAAAGAACCGATCTTCTGACGCTTTAGCATCATCCAGTCACACGCAGCTATTTTATAGCATTGTTTTCCCTCTGAATTCTGTGCTCCCAAAGGCAGTAACATAAACAGGAGCATGATTAAACTGATAATTTTTTTCACATTCATCGTAATCTAGTTATTGTTTAGAATTAAGACGAATCACAAAAAAGTATGTAATCACTAAATCTTAATAAAGTCCAAAAATAACTTAGCAAACAAATAAGACAATCCCGCAAACACGACGCTCGCCTACATCTGTTTACGGGATTCCTGCTTTATAAGGTCAAGAAATCAACCTTTACGCCATTCATTCATATATTCCCTCGGAGTCTGATCATATTTCTTACGAAAACATTTACTGAAATAACCGGAATCCTTGAAGCCCACGGCAAAAGCTATTTCTGAAATACTCATATCCGAGTTTTTAATCAACTCTATTGATTTATTCAGACGAATCTCTTTCACTAAATCCACCGGAGCAAACCCGGTCAGGCTCTTTAACTTCTTAAAGAAAGCCGAGCGGCTCAGCCCGATAGTCGATGCTATAGTATCTATATTAAAATCACTATTATCCAGATTCTCTTCTATAACCTGATGAATCTTTTCAATGAACTGCACATCTTTCTTCACCAGGAACTGTTCGTATGTATCCTGTTCCTCCTTATGTTCTTCGGGCTGCTGCCATACACGTTCACGGAACAATTTACGTTCATTCAGCAACTGTTCGATACGTGCTACCAGATAGTCTTTGCTGAAAGGTTTGATGATATAGGCATTCGCTCCCATGCTTATCGCTTTGGTCTTCGCTTCATCATTACCTTTCGCCGTCAGGATAATCACCGGAATATGACTGATCTGGAAATCTTTACGGATGCGTTGCAACATCTCTATTCCATCCATATTCGGCATCATCTGGTCGGTGACTACCATGTCGGGATGATAAAGATGTACTTTCTTCAGCCCCTCCACACCATCATTGGCCATATAAATATTGAATTTATCTTCCAATTGCAGCTTCAACATATTGCATAAATCCTTATTATCTTCTACAATCAGCACGGTAGGCAAAGACGAATCGACAGGCTGTTCTTTCTCCTCCTCGCTTTCCTTGCCGGCAGAGGCAGAAACAGATTCAGCCTCAGGAACACTCACCGTTTCCCCGCCCATATAGAAATCGACTTCCGACGGTTTGTAATGCTCCTTACCCAGTTGCAATTCAATGGTAAAGACCGCTCCCTTCCCTTCAGGACTCTCTGCATAGATTTCCCCATGATGCAGACTGATAATTTCCTTAGACAAAGCCAATCCGATGCCCGTTCCCTGATAATAAGCGCCACGTGCATTGTCAGCCTGCGAGAAACGCTCGAAGATTTCGGAAAGCTTGCTTTGGGGAATCCCCACACCGCTATCTTCCACCCGTACATAACAATGCCTGTCATCATCCGACACTCCCATCGTGACATAAATATTTCCCCCGGCAGGAGTGAACTTGAACGCATTGGAGATGATGTTGCGGATCACGATAGCCACTTTCTCCTTATCCGCCCATACCATGATATCCTCACCGGCCAGCTGGAACGTGAAGCTGACTTCATTTTCTTCGGCCATCACCCTGAATTCTTTCTCAAAAGAGTCTACCATCTCATTCAGGTTGAACAACGACACATGCAGACGCATCTTGCCGTTCTGTATTTTACGGAAATCCAATATCTGATTGACCAGTTGCAGCATCTGTTTGGTATTCTTTTCCATCAGATCCACATATTGCATTCCTTTCTGAGATAGTTTCTCCTTTTCTCTCAGTTCCTGAATAGGCCCTTGGATCAGAGTCAGCGGAGTACGCAACTCATGCGAGATATTGGTAAAGAACTTGATTTTCAATTCGGACAATTTTTGTTCGATATACACATCATTCTTCACCTTAATCATGAAAAGAGATAATTTTATAGCCACCAGCAATAAGGCTACGGCTATAATCATATAGATAACATACGCCCACCAACTGGCCCACCAAGGCGGCAGAATGACAACGGTCAACTCACGGAAAGACTCCAAACCGGGATTTGCCTCATCCAGTGTCTGTACTCTGAAAAGATACTTACCGGGAGGAACATTGGTATAGGAAGCTATACGGTTCTTCCCGTTATAGTGCCATTCTTTTTCATATCCTTCCAAAATATATTTGTAAGACACACGGTTCTGATTATTATAGTTCAACGCCGCAAACTCTAAAGTAAACATGGACTGGTTATGATTCAATGTAATCCGGTCTGTATAGGTAATGGACCGGTCAATAATGGGATGTTCCGTATAGCTGCGTATATCCCGGTTTGATATCTGACATCCTACAATGAATGTATTATAATCGACCTTTTTCGTTTCCAATTTATCGGGAGAAAAGGTCAGGATACCCTCTTTACACCCCAGCCAAAGTTCTCCGTCCAGCGTTTTCAGTGCGGTGTTTTCTTCCATCACAACCGGAGGAAAGCCATCATATTTGTCATAGTTACGCACCTGGCTTGTCGCCCTGTCAAAACAAGAGAGCCCTTTTTCCGTAGCAAGCCAAAGGAAACCGTTATCATCTTCTATAATAGACATCACCACATCATTATTCAATCCGTCTTCCCAGCCATACGATTTAAATGAAAGCTTATGCGTTTCCTCATCATATCCCGACAATTTGCTCAATCCTCCACCAAACACGCATACCCATATCTGAGAGAACTCGTCTTTATAAAGCGCGTACACATCGCTATCGGCATAATTTACCCGGTTGGCACCACGGTAGGTTTCAAAATCAATCTGCTCCACTGAGGCAAAGTTGTTTTTAAAAGACATCAGCCCGTCCATCGTACCTACCCACATACGCCCGTCATTATCCTCTATCATATTTCTCACTTCCATATAAAGGCCATACGTAGGATAGTTCTTGAATCCGTTATATTTATTCTTAAAAGTGACTTCCCCATTTTCCTCACAAAGCAGATTCAATCCTCCGTCCAAAGTACCCACCCAGATACGTTTCTTTTCATCCTGATAAGTGAAATACACATCATTCCCGCTGATTGACGACAAATCAGACAAATTATGCAGATAGCGTTTAAAACGGAAACCACCTGCCGCTTTCTCATCAGGAACAGCCTTCACCAATCCGTCGCCTTTGGTAGAGAACCAAAGGTTTCCCTTGTCGTCTTCCATGATGTGATATACATTACCTATGTGCTCGTCACCTGTCGAAAAAACATGTTTGGTTACACCGTTCCGATCCATCCGATACACACTCTGCCAACGGGTGCCCACCCAGATATCGCCACTTTTTGATTGGAAAAGGGCTCTTACCCCTATCGTATAATTTTCCTGCCCGGCTGATTGCGGAGACAACGAAAGCAGATTGAATTGCTTCTTGGGGAAATTCATGCAATACACCCCTTCATCGGCAGAGGAAAGCCACAATACCCCGTCATTATCCAACATCAGATGATAAAACTGCTGATTTGCCCTATCATTAGAAAGTTGTTTCAACTTATTAATATAAACCATCTCCGCATGTTCCCTGTCGAACAACCAGGCCTCTCCTGCCGGAGACAGGAAAAAAAGCCCTCTTTCACCGGCATCTTCCGAATACAGGGTGGTTATCTTGCCGAACATGGTAAACGGAAACCGTTTTGCGGTATGGTTCAACGGATCATAATAAATCAGCGCCTTCTCATTTTCGTGAAACCATATTTTATCATACTGGTCTATGAATGCATGAGTAACCATAGCGTCATTCATTTCAGTATTTATCTTTTGCAACCTGCGCTCGGCCAAATCATATTCGTATGTACCTTGTCCGGCCACACTGAGATAGACATAACCTGCCGGAGTAACCAGCAAATTGCTGATCGCACCTTTTATTTCGGAAAGTACATACCGGTTTACCAAACCGGTCCTTACATCGATACTGTAAAAAATACCCGCACGATCTCCGACCCATACCTTCCTGCCATCCTCAAAGAAACTGGTAAAACTATCCTTGTCACCGGAATTAATCTTACTGGTTATGAAATCGGCAGGCCGGGATGCCAATTCCGCTCCTTTATGCACGGCAGACACCTTATAATCAGTTCCTATCCAACTGATATATTCCTCCGTTTCGCACAGGACATGGTGTTTCAGTGTATAATCATGCTTGTTTATCTCGTCCCGAGAGTCGAACAGAATCTTGATAGTTACCTGCCCCTTTTCATCTACCCCGGCCAACAACAGATTTTTATCTTTGGTCAGCAACAACACATCCCCCTCGGCCGTATTTTGTAATTTTATCACCTGAATATTCTCCGAATAGTTCTTCATGTCATCATAAACAGCATGAAAACATTCGGTCACTTTATTGAAGACATACAACTTACGGTCAATGGTCTTTACCCATATATACCCGTTTTTATCCTCGACTATGCGCTGGATCTTACGTGGCGGCACATCCGAATCGTGCTCCTGTTTATTGAATGTTTTAAACTTCACTCCATCGAAACAACATAAGCCATACCAGGTTCCGAACCAGATAAAGCCATCTCTGTCTTTCAAGGTACAGTTTACCGTATTATTAGGAAGCCCTTGATCTACAGAATAATGTTCCACAATCATATTCACATTATATGACCACAGAGGAAAGCTTGTCAGGCAACAAAGTATAATAAGTATATATTTCTTCATAAGTATTTAGTTTTCTTCAAACCGAGATCAAAGATAAGAAAAAATCCGTTGGTACTTAAATTGAAATTAGTTAAATACCAATTATTGGTTAGATTGGAACGAGATAAGTCCGCGTTCTATCTATATTACTTCTCCGTACCGAATTCAGTTTGCTGTCTCTCCACCTCCATCAATACTTTTTGCCTTTCCTCTTCTGTCAGCACAACTTTCCCCGCCATTCTTTCTGTTCTAACAGGGCTTCCGGCCAGTCCTGCTCCGGCTGATTGGGCATCCGTCTCCTCCTCCGTATAACAGAAAGGCAGTTCTGACGGAATACTTTCTAATTCTATTTCCGTAGCAACCGGTGCATTCGTTCCTTCAAACTGCACATGGGCCTTCACCTTTATTTTGCCGGGCTTGCGGGTAGAACGGATCAATACGGGAGCAGAGCCAAACTCCACCGTGCGCGGATTGGCATTGATAGAGGCATCCCCTATAACTCGTCCTTCACCTTCTACAGTAAATACGATATTTTCTTTTGCCAGACGGCGCACATTACCGCTATCATCCGTCACTTCGGCCACTACTACGATAAAATCCGAACCGTCTGCCACCAATTGCTTTCCTTCCGTATCCACATACATACGCAACTTCGTGCTGCGGCGTGACGGCATCCGCTTATAGGTGCAAACCACTTTACCGTCTATAATTCCTTCTGCCACCATATTTACTTTCTGCCAGTTTTTTTGCTTATAACTATACTCGCGTGCTTCCCAGAAATCCCATACATCCTTGAATATCACCGGGGCATTAGGCATGTGTCCCTGCGCATGAACAACCGGAAGCGTCCGGCTCTCAGTACCGTCATAGACAGAGAGACGAACCGAGTCACAATTACTGAACACCACCACATCGGCATCCGAGAAAGGAGACATCTCATGGGCGATAAACACCATAGGGCCACATTCCGCCACAGGATGCTTCAATGTCGCGGCAGACTGGCTGCGAAAAGCATAATAAGCGTATTTAGGCTGACGGAACGCATCATAAATGCCCCCGAAATACGGATCGGGATGATACCCCCGCTGATGGTCAAAAGGATGCCATTGCGCCCCACCGACAAACTGCCCTGTAGTGCGGTACATTTCATCATAACTCTTTGATAATGACAGTGCCTGCACCAGCAACGGGCGTTCCCCCCAGCTACGGCTGGCACGGTTATTATTATTATGTGCATACCAGTCATCCACATAAATCGCGCGGATAAGGCGTTTCATTCAAAATAGGCTCCCACATCAGCACACTGGGATGATTGCGGTCCCGGCGTATCATCTCACGGGTATTCCGATGTACCAACTTTGCGAACTCCGGATTTTTATTCCAATATTGCCATCCCGGAGTAGCCACAATAACAAACAGCCCCATTTCGTCGCAAGCATCCATGAATGCCGGATCTTGCGGATAATGAGCTACACGGATAATGGTACATCCTGCATCACGCAAGCGTTTGGCATCCCTCCATTGCTGGCTGTTGGGCAGCGCATTACCCACGTATGCAAAATCCTGATGACGGTTCGCGCCGACCAATTGACCAAAAGGCTTGCCATTCAACCAAAAGCCATCCTTACCTTTAAATTCCGCTTTGCGGATCCCCACACGTGTCACTCCCCCATCCAACACTTCATGTCCGGCTTTGACACGAGATTGTATCCTATACAAATAAGGCGAGTCAGGAGACCATAACTTAGGATTGCGAACTGCAAACCGTTGCCGCACCGTCTTCGATTCCCCTGCTTGCAGCTTCACCTGTTGCGAAACCCGTTTTACGGGAACATCGCCGGCATCCACCAAAACCGTCTCCACGGCTACGGTACGCGTCCGCTTTCCACTGTTATGCACTTCCGTATCCACATACACTTCCGCTTTTTTCCCGCTTATATTGTCAAAATGCACAAAAACTCCGCCTCCGGCCACCTTATCGGCCTCCAAGGCATCTGTAATAGCTACACTTGATTTTCCTATCATCCACACATCCCGGTAAATTCCTCCATGATAAGCGAAATCCAAGGTATATTGACGTTTTCCCGGAGGAAAATTCTTATCATCACTATTATCCGTCATCACTGCCAGCAAGCAACTGTCTCCGGGCTGTACCCCCTGTTCCGTCAGTTGCACAGTGAAAGGAAGGTATCCTCCCAAGTGCTCTTGCACCCTCTTGCCATTTAAATAAATCACCTGTTTTCCCATAGCTCCCTCAAAATGAAGCGACACCTCTTTTCCTTTCATATCTTGAGGAATCACAAAATGTTTCCGGTACCATGCCACACCCTGATAGTTACGGCAACCGCTTGCCTCGGCAGGCATCAGTTCCACAGTATGCGGAACAGACACTACCTGCCAGGATGTATCATCAAAACGTACGGCTTCCGCGCCTTTTATGTCTCCACGATGAAAGCGCCATCCGGGATTGAAATTATATACTATTCTTCCGCTACCGGATAAAGGGATGAATCCGGCTACAGAGGTTTCCATTTGAGCTTGTGCCAACACAGGCAACAGGCACACAAGTAAAATAAACAGTTTCTTCATAATTATTACACTATCTGGGAAAAGAGACGGACCGGCCGTCCGTTTGTACCCGTTCCTTTTGAAAAAAGGTCTTGTTGTTTTTGAAAAAGATCCAGACATTTAAAAAAAAGGTCCTGATGTTTGGCGTCAAAGACAAGGTTCTTTTAAAAAAACGTCAAGGTCTTTTTATACAAAGAACAGGTCTTTTGAAAGGAATTACAAGGTCTTTTCACCAAGCTTTCCAAGGCTCAGGGCTCAAAGGCTCACTTAGGCGGTATTTAAGCCCAAAACAAGCTTCAAGAAACCTAATAACGCACTGATTTTTAATTAATTACAATAAAAAGAAGGGGACAAGACTATATTCTAAAAAATAAAATGAATAATATAATGAGCCCCAGACATACACGAACGCATCCGACATTTACCGGAAAGAAAAATGTATAAATAAAAGAAACTTCTATTGACATCATCACTTGGTCATTCCGGGCATCGTGAAAAATCCGAATGTGCCCATATCCATTGATCCGGCCATTATGAATAAAACCCGGCAAAAAACAAGCCTGGTCAAAGCAAACACAAATTCTATAAAACGACAGACAAAGTCAAGACAATCCTGAACTTTCCAAAGACCAAAGAATAATATTCAACCCGCACGTTTTGTCCCACCAAACAGACTGTAAAGCAAATACTTACACATCTACCAAGGTTTAAAATACCGCATAAGTGAGCCTTGAGCCTTGTGAGCCCTGGAAACGCATCGGAACGACTCTTTTTCTTTGCAGAAAGACACCCGATTTATTTATTCCAAATTTTAATCCCATTTATGTACTGTGAGTCAACACCAGAATAGGATACTAAATGTTCTTTTGAGGCCGATCCATATCTAGACACAACTTCGTTAGCTGCCCCGGATTGAGCTGCTAGATCTATTGACTTTTTTCTTTTTGTCGTAACACTTTCTCCTAAAAAAGAAGTGTGACACTGCCAATAACCACATTTTAAAGTGCAGGTCCTGAGAAAACCTAAATCAACAGATATGGTAAAGCAGCCCACGCTATAACGTGGGAACTACCATGCCTATTCTTGTTGATTTTGTGTTTAGTTTCTCAAGCTTCGCACTTACAAGAGTAGCATAACGCTTCTTTATTTTCAAATGCATGGAAATGGTTACCCAAATCCGAGTACAGAATTACGGAAAAACATTTGAAAAAGAAGCGGTAAGATAAAAATATCTGTTTGATATTTGCTCTATTGTTTGGTAGGTTAGAAATAATTAATTACCTTTGCACCAACAAATCCCGCTCGCTTCCCGTAAGATTAGCGTACCCAGCGGGACATTTTTATTTATGGGAGTCAGGTATACAAATCGAGCCATAACCACGGAACAACAAATTGATATTCTCAAAGAAAGAGGTTTGCTTATTGATGATGTTGAGCGAGCTGTTAAAGCCCTTGACATCATAAGCTATTTTCGTCTTGCTGGTTATTGGCGACATTTTGAAGCTGACCACACTACGCATCAATTTAGAGAAGGTTGTCGTTTTGCAGATATTATCGACCTGTATTCCTTTGATAAGCAACTTAGGGCTTTGCTCTTTACTGCCATTCAAACGATTGAAGTTGCTGTTCGCACAAAAATAATCAAGCACTTTGCTCTTGAATTTGGAGCATTTTGGTTTATGGACGAAAACTTTGCCACCAATGAGGCTCGTTTTGCTACCAATTTAGCTGTTATCCGTAAAGAGGTGGAACGCTCACACGATGATTTTATTACTGAGCATTTCCGCAAATACAACGAACCAGAGCTGCCTCCTGTATGGAAAACATTGGAGGCTATCTCAATGGGAACACTCTCTAAGCTCTATTCCAATTTTTCAAATGCCACGGCAAAACATGCTGTCGCAAGAGAGTTCGGTTTGAATCATCACAAATTTTT
>PPYF01220264.1_pt1 | contig 15838 bp, 14 predicted proteins | sample 1559871 | NCBI WGS metagenome assembly PPYF01 (sample SAMN08240021, study PRJNA423297) | Human gut metagenome, whole genome shotgun sequencing project. | reverse complement strand
TCATGAAATGCTCAAAGCCGCCTTTTTCGGCAGCCTCGGCATCCCACTTGATTTCAGTGGTCTGCTTCTCGATCTCATCACCATCGAGATTATAAAAATGAGCCTCACCCGGAGTCAGTTTTGCAAATTCAAGATTACCGATGTAATATACATTACGAGTGTATTTCAGAATTGCTGGGACATCCGAAGCCACATAGGTTTCGCCATCCGCAATGCCGATGATCATCGGACTATCCTTACGTGCCACCCAGATCTCACCCGGATAATCCCGGAACATCAGCTCAAGAGCGTAGGAACCACGGACACGCACCATCGTCTTAGCGATGGCATCGATAGGGCCGAGATTATACTTCTTATAATAGTAGTCCACCAGCTTGATGACCACTTCGGTATCCGTCTGGCTATAAAACGTATAGCCGTGTTTCAGCAGCTTTTCTTTCAGTTCAGTATAGTTCTCGATGATACCGTTATGTACGCCAACGACCTCAGACTCGACTGTGCCTGAACCAGAACGGGTGCAGTTGCCTGAAACATGCGGATGTGCATTAGTCTGGCTCGGCTCACCGTGAGTTGCCCAACGAGTATGACCGATACCATAGGTTCCTTTCAATGCCTTGCCACCATCTGTTTTCTCGATCAGATTGGACAGGCGTCCCTTCGCTTTCACGACTTGTGCCAGATTTTCTCCGTCACGGACAGCCAGTCCAGCCGAGTCATATCCTCTATATTCCAGTTTTGACAGGCCATCCAACAGGATAGGTGCTGCCTGTCGGTTTCCTGTAAAACCAACGATTCCACACATAGGTTTATCCCTCCCGTTATTTAATCTATTATACTTTTCCTTTTATGCAAAACGACTCCGGGTAATTGCCAGAGTCGTCATTGACTTTACGCTTTATATCCCTTTTCGCAAATCACGTTGACCACTTCGTCAACATACTTCTGGCAAGTATTATGGTCAGGTGCTTCCACCATAACACGAACGACCGGTTCGGTGCCGAATTCACGCACCAGAATACGGCCGGTATCGCCCAGAGCCTCGGCTACCGTATTTACAGCTTCCTGCACGGCAGGATTATTCTGTGCGGCCTTCTTATCGGTCACGCGGACATTTTCCAGCACCTGCGGATAGATCTTCAGCTGTGCTGCCAGTTCGCTCATTGACTTCTTCTTTGCCAACATGACTTCCATCATCTTCAAGCTGGTCAGAATACCGTCACCAGTGCTTGCGTACTTGGAGAAGATGATATGGCCGCTCTGCTCACCACCAATACGGCAACCGTTCTTTGCCATATACTCGTAAACATACTTGTCACCCACAGCAGTCTTAGCGTAGCCGATACCCTGCTCATCAAAAGCTTTGTAGAGGCCAAAGTTGGACATAACCGTGGTGACAACGGTATTATTTAACAGCTTACCACGTTCTTTCATATAGCAGCCGTAGATGTACAGAATGTGATCGCCAGTGATAACATTGCCCTTCTCGTCCACACACAGGCAGCGGTCAGCATCGCCATCGTAGGCAAAGCCGACATCCAAGCCCTTCTCCACCACGAACTTCTGCAGACCCTCAATATGCGTAGAGCCGGCATTGGTGTTGATGTTCGTGCCGTTCGGTTTGTTATTTATGACATAGGTATCAGCACCCAGAGCATCGAAAACGCTCTTAGCGATATTCCAGCTGGAACCATTGGCGCAGTCCAGACCAACCTTCACACCCTTGAAGGAGTAGATACCCAAAGAGATCAGATAGCCCATATAACGGTTACGGCCTGCCACATAATCCACAGTGCAGCCGATATGCTCACGATGAGCGAAAGGCAGCTCCGGCCAATCCTTGTCAAATACATGGAGTTTGCCATCAATATAGTCCTCCACCAGCAGCAGGATCTCCTCGGGCATTTTTTCACCGTAGCAGTCGATCAGCTTAATGCCGTTGTCGTAATACGGATTGTGGCTGGCAGAAATCATGATGCCACAGTCAAAGTCATCCACACGGACGGGGTGGTGGTGACATGAAGCAGATAAGCGTCTGCGCCAGAAGCCGTCAGACCAGCCACCAGACTATATTCAAACATATAGGAGCTGCGGCGCGTATCCTTACCAATAACGATACGGGCAGGGTCGGTATCACCATTGCGCTCACGGAGAGCATTGTAATACCAGCCCAGGAATCGACCTACTTTGTAGGCATGATCTGCTGTTAATGTAATTCCAGCTTCACCACGGAAGCCATCAGTTCCAAAATATTTAGCCATATAAATTTATTTCCCCATTTAAAAAGCGAACCAACAAAAAGCTGTACGCTTTTTTTGTTGCCTACCATCCGCCACATTGATGCAGCATACCTGATTGGCGTAGCCATGCTTTCAGCACAATTCTAAACTTCCTATCTTTCAGCTACAGTTTTTTTATGTCCTTCAGACCGCCAAAATATCTGCCGGAGCGTAGGGAGCTTACGCTCCCAGTAAATCATAGATCACTGAACAAGTCAGCCTTATACACGCCGTTCTCCAGCATCTCCTTGAAACTGCCCTTTACGGCTGCGACATCTTCATGGTAGGTCATGCCGTACCAGGTGTCGTTGGTCTTCAGAACCTTCACAGACATCTTGCCCTGCTCCAGCAACTCACCAATGAAGATCGGGATCAGATACTCTGCTTTCAGAGGATTCCCCGGGACTTCTCTCTCAAAGAACTCCTTGAAGCCCCCTTCCAGAACATCCAGGAACTCTGGAGTCAAACCCCACATATTCATAGAAACCAGAGAATTCACATCCACAGCCACTCCGTCTGTTTCTGCTCCAGTTGCAGTCTTTACAATATTCTTGGTTTCTACAACTTCGGTCAAGTTCCCCTTCTCGTCCATCTTACAGATACCGCGAGTCACACCACCATTATCGGACAGAGTGTTCTTCAGCACAAAGCCAGCCATGCAGGACTTTCCGCCGTTCACCAGATACTCATGAACCGCCTTGAAGCCTTCCTTGCCATAATAATCATCTGCATTGATCACAATAAACGGGGTCTTGATGACATCCTTTGCTGCAAGGACTGCCTGACCTGTTCCCCACGGTTTCGTGCGACCTTCCGGCAGAGTTCCCGGAATATCATTGATATCCTGGAAAGCATAGTCCACAGTTACACCATGAGAATCGCAAATGGAGGCAATGCGATCTCCGATGACCTCTTTGAACTCCTTCTCGATATCCTTACGGATGATAAATACCACATGATTGAAGCCTGCTTCGATTGCATCATGGATGGAATAGTCCATGATGATGTGATTAGAAGCATCCACCGGTTCCAGTTGCTTAATACCCGATCCAAATCGGCTGCCGATACCAGCTGCCATAATAAGTAATGTTGTATTCATATTTTTTCTTCCTCTTTTCATTATTTTTTGCTGCATAGCCCAAATAGCTACACCTATAAAGCCACCAAGCGTATTTTGGAAAATATCCGATAACTGAAATGTTCCTACTCTTAAAAAAAGCTGACATATTTCAATTAAACATGAAAAACCAAAGGAAGTCTTTACAATATTAAACAAGATTTCCTTGTCCAATCCATCTTGTTGAAAAAATCCCAGCACTCCAAAATAAGCAAGTGGGACAAACAGAAGAACATTAAGCATCCCCTCCGTATTCAGGGTGCCATCTGAAGCGAAAACTCCCCATTCCCCAATTATATTTTCCCATGGACATTGCCATATACTGCGGCAAATCAAAGTTCTAGACAGCACCATAAACAAGATGGTAAAGAATGCAAATTTATATCGAGTGATCTTATCCGTTCTAAGCTTATGCCACTGATGAATAAGGCACTTCTTTAATCCTTTATGTTCTACTTCGGGCAAGGCAATCATGCATATTACTGCGAAAATCAGCCCGAATCCTAAATATTGATATATACTATAAAAAACGTCATCAGCTACTGCTTGCATCTTTTCCTTTCCCTAATGTAATTGAATAGTATAGCAATTAAAGTCGCACTTCCTGCGCAAATAAAGAAGGATACGAGATTATGGTAATCTTCCTTATACAAAACAAGTGCACAGAATGCCACAAAGTACATATGGACAAAATATATTGTTCCACTTAAGTTTCTCAGTTTCTTATAAAAATCTCCATGAAGTTCCATCTTTGGACATTTATATATAATCAGGCAGAATAGCATGAAAAAGATTGGAAGATCAAGCATCTGGCTGAGGTACTGCCCCCCCCGATAAGGCTTATAGGAATTTTTATTAGATAAGCAAATAGTGCAATCTTTCCCTTGTGAAGAATTTTTGTCAACTCACCCGACTTCTCAATGTCAGCAATATACATACCCAAAGAAACAAATACTAACGATTGAAAGAAACCATTTCTTGTCGTCGCAAAGATTGAGAAATAAATATTAACTGGAAATGCTAATAATGCCGGTAGCTTGTCTTGATGCCCCCCCAAAAGCGGTAAGAACTATACCAACAAGATATGCCACTGATCCAAAACCTACAATCTTTTCTATTGAAATTCTTTTTGATAAAATATCTATAAGAATCAAGGCGAAGATTAAACCATTGAGATACCATAGCGCCCATGAATAAAAATTATCTCCCACGAGGATATAATTCCGAATACAAAGAGCTGCATATTCTACTGTTTTATTTCCTTCAATAAACCATCCATAAACTGTCAATGGCAAATATACGATAGACCATATGATATAAATATTAAAAATCTTTTTTATGCGGTAGCCAAGTTTTGTACGCAAATCTTTTTCCGGTTGTTTAACAATCAAGAAATATCCAGTACATGCATAAAAGAACGGTACCGCATAGTTTGATATATTATAGTACACAACTTTGTCTAAGAGAACACTAACAGCTTGAAGTGGTCTCGTGTGTATCCCAACTACAAGATATGCACACAAAAATTTTATCAAATCTATCAGTTTGTATTCATTATTGCGTTGCACTTCATCCACCATCCCACTTTCTTCATATTTAGGCCTTATGTGAGATTTTCCCTTTCACTTTATTCACAATCTCGAATATCAAGGTATTCTTCATAACCAAGTTTACTGCTGTGTATGCGATAACACCACATGAAATCTCTAATATAAGCCCAATAGTATTTGGCAATTTAAACTGCATAATGATGTAGACACTCAATGTCATCACTGCTGTACTAATAAGCCCCTTCGTCAATGCTTTCATATTAATGGTAAATTTCACTTTTTTCTTCATATAGGTGAATTGAACAGCATTTGTAACCAGTTCACTAAATACAGAAGCTATTACAGCACCATTTTGAAGAAGTGTAGGAATTAAAGCTGCATTCGTTATAATATTTATCACAGATGCTGATGCTGAAGCAGGCAAAATAATCTTTTCGCTCTTTGTACTATAAACAAGCTGGTAACAGAACAAATCTCCAAAGCCTTTGATCAGAATCAGAGGACACATCAAGCGTATTGTTAAAACAGCGGGTTCAAAGGCCTCGCCATATAAGAACTCAACTGCTTGCGGAGCAACAAGCGCCATTCCTACTGTCATCGGAAAAGTCATAAAACATAGGACTTGAAAGCCTTTATCTAATAATTTATAAAATCCTTGCCTATCATTGTCATAGTAATAGCTAAGTCTTGGTAACAATGCAGCAGTAATAGCATTCGCCATGGTCAAAACCATTGTAATTGTCTTCTGCGCATATGTGTAGTACCCAACAGATTCATCCGTCGCCAAGATGTTAAGCATTGTTACATCAATTTTATTGTAAATACTCGATAAGAATATAATACACGCAATTAAAAGAACAGGTTTCATATGGCGTTTTAACTCGATTCTAGAGAAATCAAGTGCGACATATTTTCTTGCGTTCAGAACATTAAAAACATAATTTCCGCCTGTGGCCAAACTAGATATAAGCGCATATATTACATAATCTTCCCTTGTTTTCACAAATAAAAATAATGCCAAAAGAGAGAGGCCTTTAATAAGTAAGCTTCGCCCTGTAATATATCCATATTCTTCCAGGCCCTGATACATCCAGTCAATGTTAAGATAATTAAAGACAATAGAAAGACCACAGGCTACATAAAGTGTCCATTGTCCATTAAAACCCTCATTAGCAACAACTAGACCAATGAATCCAACAACTGCCAAAGTTGTCGATATAATATTCACAAGTAGAAGCTCGGTGAACAATTTGTTTCTTTCATGTTTTTTTTCTCTAACTTTTGCAAACTCTCGTACTCCATAGGATGGCAATCCAAGTGCTGCAAGTGTCACAAAATAGGAAACAATATTCTGTGCAGAAGCCACTTTACCAACGCCGGCCGGCAGAAGAATCCTTGAGACATAAATAGATGTAGCAAAAGGAAACAGGATATTAGCTATCGTATAAATTACGTTATATATTGAATTTTTAGTTAATGATTTTTGCATTATCTTTTACGGACTATTGTCCAAGAACTCCTTCCATTATTTAACATCGAATTTCTACACAGTCAACCTTATTGGGACTTTTTCACTATCTTAGTTATCTTTTTTTCTACTCTATACGGCAAAGAAATAATCTTAGTAACCGTATGAGCAAATCCATATCCAAACCGTTCTGTAAGATTCCATTCTATATTCTGAAGTTTTCTTTCTTTTGCATTAATCCAAGTCATTGAAAATTGATGGATACTTACAGTTTTGTTTGTAATTGTTGTTTTCCCTGTTAGTGGTGACTTCGGCGAAAACACTTCTTCTTCATAGACCACAATTCCTGCATCTAAGTGTTGATATGTTCTCCTTGTATCATCTAGTCCATATTCTTTTAGGATTTCCGTTTGATAATGCGGACACGCAATTAAATTCAGAGTTCCATCTTCGTTATAAAAGGAAATCCTATCATATAAATCAAGAATCTTTTTCAAAGCTGGATGGCCTTTCTCTGCACCAAATCCCAATCCAAACGCCACAGAATTCTCATAGCTTCTTCCCAGTTTGTCTAGCAATGGGTCTCTCATTTCCCACCCACAATACATTCTATCATTTAAAAAACTATCAAGCTCCTTTACTAACTCAACATCAGTGTCCATATATATGCCACCGTACTTATACACGACATCAATTCTGGCATAATCAGATACAAAAGCCCATTTTTTTTCTTTATAAGCGGCTTTCATATATTCATTGCTATTCACATCGTAATTATTTTCATTCCACTCTATTATCTTGTAGTCTGGACAATACTTTTTCCACGATTCTATACAACGCTTTGCTTCTTCTGGAAGAGGATTCCCTCCAAACCAGCAATAGTGTATTACTTTAGGTATCATAAATTCATCCTCATCTTCCTTGTACTCTTAAATGACTGGACACAATATATATCATCATCAGATTGTCTTTCTAACGATCTTCTTCCACTTTCTAGTTACCCGCTTCTTATATTTATCAATCCAGTACAAATATGGCCATCCGATTGTTAACAAATGTAGTTCGCTACGATTTTTCGGCAACTCTTGCTCAACAAACCTATCTGGCAAGATTTCAAAACACGCATCTTGTACAGACACTTTAACACGCATTTTACGCATTTGGAGATGAATATAAGCAAATTCTGTCTGAACTAGTTTCGAACCATTCCACTCGATTCGCAAAACATTTCCATTATTCCAATAATACCGTGCTTTTTTATACGTTTCATTAACAAAGTCGTGTTTAGAAACATCATAAAATGCTCTAATAAATTTTGCAGAAAAGACAGAAGGATTCATGCTTAAATCCTTTTCATAAATCCTTGCTCCATCTTCACGAAAAATACTATGAACATTGTCGTGACCATTACAGTCTTCATCGAACACAAATATTTTGTCCGTTGTAAATGCTTCTTTATATAAAACGCGTCCTTTAAAAGACTTCATAAAGCGACGATTATTATCATACGTGTTTTTATATATTGTCAAATGTCCCGCAGCGAACAATTTATCATAGTCCTCGTTCAACAATGGTGTAACATTTTTTTCGAGGTTTCCAAAAATCAAATCGCAATCACAGTGACCCCAGTAATCAAAATCCTTAATGTATTTCTCAAACAGAAACCCATAGGCAGGTTTGTAATCACATAATTTATACGCTGATTCAAGTACAATCTTAAATCCAAATTTTTCGTTAGCTATCTTACGTATTTCATCAAGTGTAGTTTTAATAACATGAACATTTTCTGGACAGACATAATTAAATTCATTGTCAGTAAAAATCATCCATGTGTATGTAGGGTTGGCCCCACATGATTTAAGAAAAAATGGAAAATAATTATTAAATTGTCCAAAGTACGGTAAAATCAAGACACATCTTTTATTTTTCTTTCTCATCATCAAAACAATACCTCATAAATTCTTCATAATTTGAAAATTCAGGAGCATGTTCTTCCATATACTCAATTGACTGCTTTTCTGTATTACCTAACTTAAGCTTATTTGAAAACACATTGTTTATTGAAACGCTATTTTCTGTTTCAAACAGCATAAAGTACTCGTGAAAAACCTCTGGATTGGGCCGATGTTTAAAACGCTCATAATACCTCTGAGCTAACTCTTTCGCTTCGGCCTTTTGTTTAGCGTAACGTTTGTCAAAGAATTCATTAATACTCATCAACCTTCTCGCTGGAACGCCCGCATAAACGCTGTCAGACTCACAATCCTTTGTAACTAGACTCCCTGCTCCAACCACAACGTTATCGCCTATTTTTACATTTCTTTTTATAATTGTATTCATACCAATAAATACATTGTTTCCTATTTCGACAATACCGCTAGCTCCAAGGACCCCCCCCCGACAATTTTTAAGAACTGACCAAGAGTAATCGTGTGTTAAAATTTTCACACCCTCAGTAATCCTTACATGATCACCTATGGTAATCATCCATGGATATTGTTCATCAATCAACGTCTTCGTCGGAGCATATATAACGCAATCGCTTCCTATTTTCATTCCTAATGATTTTAAATGTTCAATATAAGACGATGATTCTGCCTTATACCCATAAGCGGCCTTTCTCAAAATGCTTTTTATATTCACTTTAGCAATCCTCCTTAATTTCGTTACTATCATGCTGCATTGCTACAAAACCAATTGCCATTCCAAAATAAATTATATAAGCTGTATCCACTCGAATTGCTGAGCTGTGCCACATCAAAAAAATCATAGCTACTGTGAAAATAGCACTTGTTATCATATACGGCCGACTTGCATTAGAATACCTTTTCAATTTTGCCAACAATGTAATAATCAATGTAACAAAGAAAAACACGTACAACCCAAAACCGATAATTCCGCATTCTAGATACGTCCATTGATTTGTAAACCAACGATAATTATAATCTCCATAGGCTCTATAAAAGTCACTCTGAAAAAAAGAGAATGTAGATGTATCACAATTACCAATACCCAAGCCAAACCATTCTTTAATCGGAGTTCTTAGAAATAATTTATTAATTACTTGAAATGATCCAACACGTGGAATTCTATACCCCTCATCATAAGTTGCTGTTGCATAATCCATAAAATTTTTTTTATTAAAAAGAATACTCAACATATCAGGTGCCAAGCGATTAACTGCATTGATAGCAATTATTCCACCCAATATCAATCCAAAGAATATTACAAGTTTTCTAATCGTAATATTCTTTTCAATAAATTGATTAATTAAAACCGCCATCAAAACGCATAAAGCCGCCAACATTAACATCATTTTTTCTTCGGCCATTGCTCCTAACATAAATGTAGCTGCCACAATAAATGCAAACTTTTTGAACGTAGTCCTTTTAGCAAAATAAAGATTTGAGTAAAAACACAAAAGTAACAAACAAAACGGATCCAATCCACCACCTGTTACAAAAATCCCTCCGCCGAAATCATCACTAAAAAGTCCAAGAACAAAATACTTATATATACCAACAAAAACATTGAAAATTTGTGCCACAAAATAAAAGCGGATCACTCTTTTAACATCATCAATTGTAAAGAAGAGTATTACACCAAAAAACAATATATAGAACCGGCACAAATTTCTTATTCCCCAAAAAACAAGCTGCGGTTTAACAAAATTTATACAAGCAACCACAACCAAAAAAATCAAAAGTGCAATTAGGATATAGAAGAGCGGTGCACAAGTATTTCTAATTTTTTCAACATGTTTCAATTCGAAGTACAATAATAGTAAATTAAAAATATCACATAAATAGAACAATGAACGACTCATGCCAAATATACTACAAGCTACTGAAAATAAGATACATACATACAATATACAAAATATGCACTTCTTTGGTGTAACTATAAATAATTTTCTTCGCATGCTTTTATCTCCCTAGATATTGTTGAGCTCTTATCAACACGATAGTGCTGAAACTCATCTTATGTTTAATACAAAAATGAATCATTCTTCTTGCTCTTGAAAAACTAGTATCTGGTACCAACCGTACAATTTCTTGAACCATCTTATTTGCGCACATTTTGGAAATCGAACGATGGATTTCTTTAACACCAATTTCTTTTACACAATTGACTTCGCTTTTCATACAAGCAAGCAAATTATCCAAAAAAGGTCTTTTAATCCTGTATCTCACTTCATCGCTATAAACATCTGATGCACATAATTCTTCTAAATGCAGTTGAAATGCGACAAGCTTTTCAAAGCGATCCGGCTTATATACATGTGTAAGCGACTGGTCATTTTCGCAATAATAATAATATGCCTTCTGTACAACACTAACACTATGTACATTCGGCATAAGTTTCATTAGCGAATACACATCTTCACTAATATACTCTCGTTCGGAGACAAAATGGAAGTTGCATTCTACCAATAGTTGTCTTCTATATAAACAACTCCATGCACTCATTAACAAGTCACTGGCTGTTCCTGTTTTAGGATCTGTACAAATTAACTCTGGTAAAAATTTTGATAAAACTTCTTCACCTTCATACTTTTCCAACGGTGTTTTTGGAATAAATGTTTTGGTAATATCTCCCTGTCTATCGACGTCATGATGTCCAAATTCAATCAAATCTGGATTATCGGAAATTATGACTGTATATAATTCTTCAAACAGTCTTGTATCAATATAGTCATCACTATCAAAAAAAACAATATAATCTCCAGTAGCAACATCTAAGCCAGAATTTCTCGCCTCACCCAGACCAGCATTTTTTTTATGTACAACCTTAATACGATCATCAACTTTTGCCCAATTATCACACATTTGTGGGCAATTATCCGGAGAGCCATCATCAACAAGAATAATTTCAAGCTTTTTGTAGGTCTGATTCATGACACTATCAAGGCATCTATTCAGATATTTTTCCACATTATAAATTGGCAATACAACACTAAATTTAATTTTTTCTTCTGTTTGATTCATCATATTCTCCTCATAGATGCGTTAAACTGTATTTTTCATACAGCAGTACTACAATTACATATTGTTAACAATAATTCTATACTTCTCATCCCATGTTAGCTTACTGTTCACATATTTATAACCATTTAGTCCCATCTGCTTTGCCAGTTCTTTATCTTGTCCCAGTGTTACAATTGCTTTGCAATAGTCTTCTTTGATGCCTTCAAGTGCCTGTTCCGTATTTACAAATACACCGCAGTCAACTTCCTTTAGCAGTCTACAGAAACTTGTATCAAATGCAACAATTGGCACTGCATATGCCATTGCTTCAAGTAGCACATTTCCACTTGTTTCTCTAAGACTCGGTAAAACAAAAACATCTGCCTGCTGATATGCTTCAGCAATTTGATTCAATGGGCGATTACCCATTAGTTTTATATTTTTTCCAATACCACTATCTGCTATTTGTTTTTCGATTAATGCACGATCATCGCCATCACCAAAAATCAAGAGTTCCCAATCCATATCGGTAGGCATCAGAGAAAGAGCGTCAACAAGAAAAGCTATTCCTTTTTTCCCAATCAATCTTCCTACAAAAACAATTTTGAGAATATCGTTTTTTCCTTTCCGAATAGGAAGATTTTTGTATTCATCTCTTAATGCCAACTCCGGCATTAATGGCACATCTTTTCCTACGATGCGAGAAATTTGCTTTTGAGTTTCATTATTTATGCAATATATCTTATAATATGAGCGCAGTGCTTTCTTATAAAAGGGATTCCATGAACAGCTCTTATTTACAAACTCTCTAAAACTCGCAACCAGTTGATTCTTTTCATAGACCTTCAAGGGCCTTGGTGTTACCTGTGCACCACCCATTGGTCCCCAAATCACCTTTGCACCTTTAGCCTTATACATCTCACTTGGAATCCTGTAATCATTCATAGTAACATGATGGATTACGTCAAAACGGATTCCTGAATGTTTAACCCAAAGCCACGCCCAATGCTGCCATAAAATATAATACATATGATGAAAAGCGGAATGCTTTTCTCTGAACCAGTTAAGTGCGTCAGGAACATCTACAATAACCAATTCAACATGTTGTATATTAAATTCTTTGAGACCTCTTCTCGTGTCCTTCTCATTGAATTTCTTGGTAAGAAGGATTATTCTATCGCCTTTTTTATAGTTTTTCTCATACTGTAAAACCCAATTCCAGCCAATACTATCCTCAGATCCCTTATAAGGATTCACGCTATATGCAGAAATAAGATAGTTCATCATTTCACCTCCTAGAAATTGACATCATATCCTAAAATTTTCAAGCATAAAAACAGTTTTATCATTATCCATGTTAATATTCTCGTTTCCATTTCACATACAATAATTGACTCGGAAGGAAAAGGGCGCAATATAAAACTTTGTCACTACTATTACTCAAAAGCTCACCACTTTTTCTTCCAGCAAACTTTCCGTATATTTGATACTGCAGCATTGATTTGATTCTTATTTTCATGCAAGCATTTGAGTCCAAGAATGCTTCTGCTCTAGCTATGCATCCATTTGGAGATTTTATATTGTGCTTTCTACGGTTATTGGTCAGACCATCTTCGAGATAATCTGAAATGTAAATTACACGATTAAAGAATCGCATTTTATACTTTTCAGACATTCTAACCCAAACGATATCCTCGCCTAGAAACTTTTCCCCTTGAAACTCAGGAAATAGATATTCTTTTAGACAGTGCGTATACCACACTTCCGCCATATCTCCACCAATATTTCTATTAATTCGGCACTCAACATAGGATTCTTTCATCCCATCCTGTGGCACACCAGATGTGCTTAGATATCCACCATCCGGCTTTCCTCTCAAAAAGCTAAAGCCACAAAGATCACTCTCGTTTTTGTACTTTTTATAAATCTCATTGACACAAGAAATTGCATCTACGGTAAGAGAATCATCGCTGTCAACAATAAATGTCAGCGGAGCCTTTATAAACTGATATGCATAATTCAGAGCCGTGTGCTTTCCGCCATTTTCTTTTTTATGATAAGAAATTGGAAAATCTGCCGTCTGCTTCATTTGCTCGACACGTTCGCTTGTATCATCTGTACTACCATCATCTACAATGAGCCACTCAAAGTCCTTACAGTCCTGAGCACATAAGGATTCATATAGTTTTTCCAGAAGTTTTCCTCTATTGTAGGCGGGTGTAAGAACTGTTATATTGCTCATTTTAGACCCCTATCATTTTTATAATTTCACTTTTCTAACTAAATTATCTTGGACAATCTTCAACACACTTGACAAAAGTAGGGTTAATCCAATTGTCCACAATACAATTTCCAAGTTACCTACTTGTTTTCCTTCCGTTGTCTCCTTTTCAAAGAAATAAAGAATAAACGGATGGATGATATAGATTTCATAAGATATTGTTCCTAACCAAATCAGAAATCTTTTCTGTATCTTCACTTTTTTCAATAATTCAATTAGAGGAACAATAAATGCTATCGTGATAATATTCCGAAGAACCGACTGAAACAATTGATTATCAAAACCCACCACACTTAATGTGAGTCTTCCGATAAACAAAATTACAAAAGATACAATTGCAACAATTTCTTTCCTCAAAAAACCGATTTCAAAATAAGAATCTATTTTTCTCTCATACATCGCCCACAGAATGCCGAGAGGCATTCCAATAATAGATGCATACATTTCATCTCGCGGGTTAACAAAAGCACTTATCAAGATATAAGCAATAGTTATAACCGCAAACCAATATGCTCCCACATTGATTTCTATGTGCCGAAACGCTGCATAAAACATTATATATGCAGCTATTATCACCCATATAAACCAAAGTGGTTGGATGTATCGAATTGTAAATGCTTCATCGATTGCTCTTACAGGTGTCTGCCCCCCCCAGATAATTTCTAGCCCTATCCAGGTGATTGCGACTATAAAATAGGGAGCAATAATGTTCAAAAGCCTTTTGGGCAGAAACCCTTGAAGATAATTCTTCTTTTGCAGTAACCCACAGGTCAAGCCATAGCCTGACATAAAAAAGAAGAATCCCACTATCGGAAATGCAATGTACCAAATCGGTTTCACATACACAGGTAAATTTGATACCCGAAAAGATATGTGGTGCAACATAATAATCATTGCCGCAATTCCTTTACAGCAATTTGTAGTCGTCCTATCCAATCGGCCACCCATTACTTCGTCTCCATCTGCTGTGCGATATCAGCATCCACGATTTCCTCGCCGGTCTTATGCTTCAGCTGCTCCTTAGAGGCTTCACTCAGACCGTTGTTGATCACACAGTTCATATCGCAGGTGCTGCACTTATCCAGATCCTCTTTAGTAACTTTGCCGTCGCGGAAATCACGGCAAATCTTCAGCTCATACATGCTGTACGGATGCTTTGTAAACAAAGCCTTGAACTTGTGTACCAGAACCCAAGTAGCAGGCTTCCAGATATACTTGTGCATAGCCGGGCTGACAGAACCGATCATCCAGCAGTCACGGTCACAGCAGCGAACCTTTGCACGAACCTTCTCTGCTTCAGGGCTGTTCCAAAGCTCGTCCCAGGTTTGATTGTTCAGGTTGCCCATAACCTCTTTATCCTTGGTACCATTGCAAGGCATAACATCGCCATACGGATCGATGAAGAAGGTATCAAAGCTCATGTCGCAAGGCAGCAGACGCTTCTGGCCGTAGATGTAGTTGATCAGACCGTGGTTAAAGTATGCACGAAACCACTTCTTCGGGCTGTTGCTGCGGAGCAGTTCGTTGACCAGATTTTCAAAGTTCTTTGCGACCATCGGACGGTCGTGGATGATGTTCTTGGCCTCAACGAAGTAGAAGCTGTTGTGCAGAGATGCGGTTGCAAACTCCATGCCCATCTCGTCAGAAATCTTATACAGAGGAACCAAGTCAGGAGCGTTCTTGTCCTGAACGGTCATACCAAAGCCGACATCCTTCATACCCATTTCACGCAGCTTCTTCAGCGTGCCATAACCACGCTGGTAGCCGTTCTGCAGACCACGAATCTCGTTATTGGTCTGCTCCAGGCCCTCGATAGAGATACGAATACCGATCTGCGGGAACTCCTTACACAGATCAACGATACGATCGGTAAAGAAACCGTTTGTGGAAATAACGATACGGTCGGACTTCTTGTACAGTTCCCGCACAATATCCTTCAGGTCGGTGCGGATGAACGGCTCACCACCAGTGATATTTGTGAAGTACATCTTCGGCAGCTTCTTGATGGTTTCAATGCTGATTTCTTCTTCCGGCTTGGAAGGTGCCTTATAACGGTTGCACATGGAGCAACGAGCGTTGCAGCGATAAGTGACGATGACAGTACCATTTAACTTCTTTTCTTCAGACATGATTAACTCTCCTAACTCTCTCTTTTAAGAATGTTTCGACTTTATTTAAG
>PPYF01370686.1_pt1 | contig 15845 bp, 24 predicted proteins | sample 1559871 | NCBI WGS metagenome assembly PPYF01 (sample SAMN08240021, study PRJNA423297) | Human gut metagenome, whole genome shotgun sequencing project. | reverse complement strand
TTCCTCTACGGCACCGCGGCGGCGCTGGTGTTTGGCCCGCTGTTCTTCCCGGTGGGCGGCGATCCGCTCCAGGGAACGCTACTGGCGTTTTCTGGCTTTGCGGTCGGCTTCCTGGCGCGGCCGCTCGGCGGTATTGTTTTCGGTCATCTTGGCGATCGCTATAGCCGTAAAATGACGCTCATCATGACCCTGACGTTGATGGGGGCGACGACCTTTGTTATTGGCCTGCTGCCGACCTACGCGCAGATTGGCCTGTGGGCGCCGCTGGCGCTGATTATTCTGCGCTTTCTCCAGGGCGTGGCCTCCGGCGGCGAGTGGGGCGGCGGGGTGCTCATGCTCAGTGAAAATGCCCCTGAGCAAAAGCGCGGGTTCTACACCGCGTGGAGTCAGATGGGGGTCTCCGGTGGCTTCGTGCTGTCGGCGTTTGCCTTCTATCTGGTGCAACAGCTACCGGAAAGTGACTTTATGAGTTGGGGCTGGCGCGTACCGTTCGTGCTGAGCATCGTCATCTTCCTGGTGGGCGTCTACATTCGCAAAAACATTCGCGAAAGCAAAGCCTTTACCCAGGCGAAACCCGAGGAAAAGCACGAGAAGATCCCGCTGCTGATCCTGTTGCGCGAACACCCGAAAGCGCTGCTGCAGGCGATTGCGCTGCGCCTGCCGGAAAATGGCGCGTCCTATATTTTCTTCACCTTCTCGGTGGTGTACGCCAAACATATTGGGATTGGCACCGAGGAGATCATTAGCGCCGTCACCCTCGCCATGCTGGTTGAGTTTTTCTCGATTCTGTTCTGGGGAGCATTGTCCGATCGCATTGGCTTAAAACCGGTGTACTACATCGGCGTGATTGGCCTGCTGGTGATGGCGTTCCCGTTCTTCTGGCTGCTGTCTACCGGCAGCTACGGCTACATTTTGCTGGCGATGTTCCTCGGCCTGCCGGTGTGTCACGGCGCGATGATTGGCACCCAGCCGTGCATCATGAGCGATCTGTTCCCGGTCCGCGTGCGCTATTCCGGCCTTGCGCTGGGGCATGAGGTCGGCTCGATTTTCTCCGGTGGACTTGGGCCAATGCTGGCGGTGGCGCTGCTGATGGCCTTCGACGCCTCGTGGCCGGTTTCGCTGCTGCTTATCGCCTACGCGCTGTTGGCGTGGATTGCGCTGCGCAGCCTGCCATCGGGCAAAACAACACCCTGATCCCTTTTTCTTTGCAGGAGCAACCGATGTTAACGATTGAATCACTGGCCTGCTGGCTGGTGGATATCCCGACCGTCCGCCCGCACAAGCTGTCGATGGCGACGATGGGCTGCCAGACCCTGATGATTGTCCGCATGCAGTGCGCTTGTAAGGTGACAGTTATGTAGTGAACATTGGAACGAATCCGGGAACAGGTGAAAGAAAGCGGGATCTGGTGGGACAAACTCAGGCAGATTAAGGCTTGGCGGCAATATGCTCGCTCGCGTGCTAAGACGGATTGTTCATTGTTAAAATTAGATCACCGCCGAGCGCTTGCATACTTCTGACACATAAAAATGTAACGTTAATGCGCTTTGTTTAATGGATTCATACAGCGTTTAAATATCTTTAACTGTGTAACTTGCTTTGTGGCACTTTGACGCTTTTTGTAATCAGTTGGTACTGCTTTGATCGAGTTAAAGCACAGCTTGATTAGAGTCAATTCTCACAATCCTAAAGGCCAGTTAAGTTGTTCTGGTGAACACTTTAACCGGCCTTTTTGCTATCACCCAAAGGGCCTGGTGAGGCTACATCTGCACCAACCGCAGATGACCCTTTTTTGACTGTGGACTCAAGAAAAGTAAGCAGGCGTTCCTTCTCATAATCAGAGCATTGTATGAGCTGGAGGTTTCTCTCATCCTTCAGTTTTAAAACAGTATCGACCCCTTTTCGGGCAATCAACTCAAACAATGATTTTATCTCGTGTTCATTGAGGATGCTTAAAATGGAAACGAGGGTTGTTTCATAGCTCACGTGAACCAAAGTATTGCGGGATTCCTTATGTTTATCCTTCTTGGGTTCGACAGCGATGACAGCGTCATCAATCCAGCGTTCCAGCATAGCGTCATTCTCGTCTGGGCTCTGCCCAAGAAGCCATCCAATAGTCACGCCTTCGATACTTGCTATTTTACGTACTACCTCGATTCTTGGTGATGATTCAGGTCTGGCGTAATAGTTCTTGAGTGTACTGAAATTGATATCCCAATCTTTCGCCGCTCTGTACAAAGAACGACCTTTCAGTAGTAGGTTCAACCTTTCACAAAAGGGTTCTTTTTGATTGCTCTCAAAAGAACCTTTCGTATTATCATTTTTCATCTTAATGAATCCTTTATATCTTGTTGATATTAATGTCTTTTATTTAAAATCTGATTTGGGACTCAAAAACACCTTGCAAACATCTCTTTCGAGTCCTAATCTTTATCCATACGGATACCCGCGCAGTTATCCGCGCGGATAACTTTTTAGGATAGATGAATCATGAACCGAAATGAAGATCTGACTGATTGGCACCCTGAGACGATTAAGGCGGAAATCCACAAGCGTGGTTTATCTTTCCGCTCTTTATCGGTTCAGGCGGGCTACCAAAAAGACTCTTTAAAGAGTGTATTGCGCACACCATGCCGCCCGTATCAGCAGATTGTTGCTGATGCTCTTGGTGTTTCTCCTGAAACCATCTGGCCGAGCCGCTATGCCGCTCATAGCTACATGAATAAGGCGGTCTGATTATGTTTGTTGTTGCAAAGGAATTGGTCGGTGTACCTGGTTTACCTAAAACGGTAAAAGGAATTCGTGAGGCATTAACGCGCTATTCCGCAGGTGCTGAAGATAAAGTGCGCAAGCGTGCAGGCGGCAAAGCATTAGAGTTTCACATCACCGTTTTGCCTCCTGAAGCACGTGCAGAGGTACTCTCCGCTAAAGGCATGGTGGAAACATCTTCTGGTGTCATCTCTCTGCCGGAACGCACTAAGGGTAATGCTGACTCTGCACATAACTTCGAGCGCCAGCAGCTCTGGAAACACTGGGAAGGTGCGACCAACGAACAGCGTCAGCGTGCTGAGCAGCGCACCACTGCGGTCTCTCTTGTCGCGGAGCTGGTCGATTCAGGTCTGTCTTTGCGCCTGGCTCTGAGAACAGCGGCAATGAAACTGCATATGAGCGAAGGCTCTTTGCGTAACCTGTATTACCGCGTACAAAACCGCAGCCGTGACGTCTGGGCCCCCGTTCTGCTTGACCGCCGTCTGCGTGAGAAGTGCAAAACCAACCGTGAAGCGCCAATCAGCGAAGATGCCTGGCAATTTTTCCTGGGGGATTATCTCCGCCCGGAAGAGCCCTGCTTCACGAAGTCGTATGAACTTCTCCAGATAGCGGCGCGGGAATATGGCTGGGAAATCCCTTCTGAACGCACACTGCGCCGCCGTGTGGAACGCGAAATTGATGCACGTGTCATTGTCGCTACCCGCAAAGGTGATAACGCACTGGCACGTATGTTCCCGAGCCAGCAGCGCACCGTCGCGCAGCTGCATGCGATGGAATGGATAAACGGCGATGGTTACCAGCACAACGTATTCGTGCAGTGGTACAACGGTGAAGTGATCCGCCCAAAAACGTGGGTCTGGCAGGATGTCCATAGTCGCAAAATTATTGGCTGGCGTACTGACGTCTCTGAAAACAGCGACAGCATTCGCCTGTCACTGATGGATGCCATTTCAGAATTCGGTAAGCCTGAACATGTCACCATCGATAACACCCGCGCAGCGGCTAACAAATGGCTGTCAGGTGGTGTTCCTAACCGCTATCGCTTCAAAGTTAAGCCGGATGATCCGATGGGTATTCTGCCGATGCTCGGTATTCAGGTTCACTGGACGAGTGTTATTGGCGGTAAAGGCTGGGGGCAGGCAAAACCGATTGAACGTGCGTTTGGTATCGGCGGTCTGGGGGATTATATCGACAAACATCCTTCTCTGGCCGGGGCATATACTGGCCCGAATACCCAGAATAAACCGGACAATTACGGTGACCGGGTTGTTGATGTTGAGACATTCCTTTCCGCTGTCAACGAGGGGATCGCCATCTATAACGCGCGTGTCGGCCGTGAAACTGAGATGTGTCAGGGGGAGCTGTCATTTGACCAGGCATTTGAGCGCAGTTACAGCAATGCGGTTGTCACCCGCCTCAGTGAAGAGCAAATCCGCCAGCTGATGCTGCCAGCAGAAGCCGTAACGGTGAAAACTACCGGTGAATTCTTCCTGCAGTGCGGCGGCACTCTTTATGGCCGCAAAAACAGCTACTGGAACCCGCTTCTGGCCAATATTCGCCAGCGTAAAATTACGGTTCGCTTCGATCCTCGCAACCTTCACAGCGAAGTGGCGTGTTACGACCTTGATGGCCGCTTCCTTTGCATGGCGGAATGCCGCTCAGCTGTCGCGTTCGGCGATACCGAAACTGGTCGCGAACATAGCCGCCAGCGTAAGCAGATGATGACCCATACCAAACGCGCAGCCAAAGCTCAGCGCCGCATGACGGCAATCGAGGTTAACGATCTGCTGCCAAAAGTTGCACCGCCAGAACCACCGCAGCGGCATGTTGTTGAACGTGTCTTTGCCCAGGGTAATGCACTGAAAAAAGTTCAGGAAGTCCAGGAGCATCAGAACGAGAACGATGTGATTTTCCAGACGCTGATGAAAAGTGTCAGCAAGTCGAAGAAATAAAAAAGCGACGTTTGAGCCGCCGCTTTTGAGAAGTGTTTAAAACCGCATTAACAATGGAAAAATACAGGATTAAAAACGATGACGCAAATTAACCATGATGTAATCCGTAATACCGTAAAAGGTCTGATTGATGACAAAACCATTTCTGGTGCTGCGCTGTCGCGTGAAACCGGGGTGTCTTCGTCTGCCCTTTCTCAGTTTATTAACGGTAAATACAAGGGCGACAATGATGCCGTGGCGGCATCAATCAGCACCTGGCTTGAGTCCCGTAAAACTGCCCAGAGTGCGCTGCCGGAAATCCCTGACTATGTCGTGACGCCGACCTCTGAAAAAATCACGGCCGCGCTGACCTACGCCCAGTTGACCCACACTATCGCGCTCGTTTACGGGAATCCAGGCGTGGGCAAGTCGGAAGCGCTGAAGCAATACACCCGCACAGGCAACAACGTCTGGCGTCTTACTGCGAGCAAGTCCCGCACGAACGAGCTGGAAACCATGTATGAGCTGGCGCTGGAGATGGGGATTTCTGATGCGCCTTATCAGCGCGGTGCGTTATCCCGTCTGCTGCGTCGCCGGCTGCGCGACACCAACGCCTTAATCATCATTGATGAAGCGGACTGGCTGAACTATGACGCCATTGAAGAGCTGCGCATCCTCCAGGAGGAATGCGGCATCGGGCTGGCGTTTATCGGCAACCACAAAGTCTATGACCGCCTGACTGGTGGTAGTCGCACCGTAGACTTTGCCCGTTTGTTTTCTCGCGTGGCAAAGAAAATTGTCATCAACAACGTGCTGGCCGCTGATGTTGATGCGTTCTGCGATGCATGGAAGGTTGACGGCCGCGATGAACGCAAGCTGTTACGTGCGATTGCAAAGCGCCCAGGCGCTCTGCGCTCTCTCTCCCATATTCTGCCGCTGGCCCATATCTACGCCAGTGGTAAAAGCGAGCAGGTTAACTCTGGCCATATTCATTCGGCAATGCTTGAACTGGGGCATGCTGAAATTGTGGAGGAATAATGCCGTGATTAGTGAACTGATCTCTTCTCATATTCAGCAAGCGATGGCCACTGAGGCGTTGTTGAACAAAAAAGGTTGTCTGGTTACGGAGTTTCGCCAGACCCGCTCTCGTCCCGTTCTGGAGGTGTCATGCCCTCCGGTTGACCTGCTCAACAGTGCTGTGCGTATTGTTGAGCGTAACAATTCAGGTTCCCGCTCCGTGTGGGTAGCCAGTTTCAATGGTTGCCGGATTATCTGGCGCTGAGGAATCAAAATGGCAAAACTTATTTTTACAGTAATTACCAAGGATGTGTTTTCCGAAGGTGGTCAGGTTAAGGAAGTAGTCGATATCAATGCAGTTATGGAAGACGTAAATCATGAATGCCCATCGGCTGCTGACCACCTGGTCAATATCATTAATAAAATGGCACCACAAATTATTAAGGCCGCAAATTTCCATTATGTAAATGAATGGAAAGCGCGGACCGGGAATACCGAATCCAACACCACTCATTAAGGCGAATAAATGAATAATTCAAATACCGTACCTGCGGGTTACCGCACCAATGCTCAGGGGCATTTAATCCCTGAGTCTCAGGTCAAACCCGTGGATAAGCTGCGTGATGAAGTCGTGATGATGATCGTTGCGGCAGCACGTCAGCAACGTCAGGCGCTCGCAGCGTTCAAACTGGAGTCGATGCAGAGAATCGCCGACTTCACAGACCTTTCAGCGTCTGAGTATGGCGTGGAGTATGGCGGCACGAAAGGCAATGTGACCCTGGTCAGTTTTGACGGCCGTTACAAGCTCATTCGCGCAGTTGGTGAGCATCGCGTATTTGATGAACGTATCCAGGCGGCTAAAGCGCTGATTGATACCTGCATCAGCGAATGGTCTGGCGGTGCGGATGAACGCATTATGGCCCTGGTAGATCATGCCTTCCGTGTTAACAAACAAGGTCGCATCGACATCAACCAGGTTCTGGGCCTCCGTCAGCTCGATATCAATGACCCGAAATGGAATGAGGCGATGGACGCTGTTGCTGATGCAATTCAGGTTTCCGGCACCAGTCAGTATTTGCGTATTTATGAGCGTCAGGCAGATGGTAACTATCAGCAGATTTCGCTGGATTTAGCCAAGCTTTAAATATTTTTAAATAAAACTTCAAATTGAAAACGGCGCTTGCGTCAGGGATTCGTTCGCGCCGAATTCAGCAAAAGGAATATTTCATGACTGAACAACTATTCATTTCGATGATTATCGACCTGAAATCCTGGCATCAAAATCGCGTTGATAAATGCCAGATGATTATTGACAACAAAGACGCTGATATTCGTCTGGAAATGGGAGAAAGCGAGGTGCTGGAATTTGGGGCTGACACCAAAGAAGCCCGTTTCATCCGAATTGGTGTCCAACTGGCACTTCTTCAGTTCCAGCCTTTTCCGATCACCATGAAACCGGCGGATGACAACATGGAGGATGAAGATGATGAATAAGCCTCATGTTTTCGATGCGGCCCTGGCGATGTGGGGTTATGACCGTCAGGTTCTGGCAACAGCCGAAGAATGTAATGAGCTAGCAGCTGCTTGCACTCGTTTTGTTACTCATAAAGCGAACGGCAACCGTATCGCCGAAGAAGCTGCCGACGTTGAAATTATGATTGAGCAGCTTCGCCACAATGGAATGAGCGACATGATTGATCAGCATAAAACACGAAAAATGGCCCGTTTATCTCAACGCGTAGGGGCTGAGATACCTGATGCGGTATCACCAGCCAGCCCGTCAGTATCTTCCTTACTTGAAGAAGCTGCAGAGCAACTTGAAATGGCACAGGCGCTTTATATCGACAGGCAATCCAGTAACCGTCTTGCTGCCGCCAGAACCCGCCGTTGCATCGCTGTTCTGATGCATGCGGCCCAAAACATGATCCGCGAGCAGCAGCAGGCAGAACAGCACCAGGGAGATAAATGATGATCGACGCAATCAAAGCCGTTCTGTCCGATAAGGGCGAAATGACCTGTCTTCAACTGGTCAGTGCGACAGGAACCAGTGCCCAGTTGCTTATCAAGGCTCTGCGCAAAGCGGTGGCACGTTCCGAACTAAAAGAGCGTAACGGTTATTACGACATTATCCGCAGCAAATCACCTGTAGCGGCTCGACGCTCATTTGGGTGGATTGAGGGTACTGAGATTCCCCGAAGTGTGATGTACCTGGCTTCCGGGCCACGTTCAGCTGAAACGGTGCTTGTTCTGGTTGAGCTGGATGACAAAAAGCAGATGCAGGGCTGGCCACAATTTGAAAGTGCGTTAATCGATATTCGAATGGGGCATTTTCAGTGCTCCAGAACCGGGCAGATTATTACCCGGCATGTCCTTAGATACCTGCCTATTGATGTGCAAGGAGTTGCCTGATGGTAATCGTCATTGTTTGTTATATCGCTGGCGGCATACTGACCTTCATTCTCGTTGCTGCGCTGCGTGGAAGCGGAATTATGGATAAAGAGGTTGATTCAATCAGCGCTCTGGTTGCGGCTGTAGCCTGGCCGTTCACTCTGATGGCGCTGATTGGATGCATCACGCTCTGGTGGCTGTTTGATGTGCTGGAGCTGCTGTTTTTCGCCACCTCAACTTATTTCAGGAGCCGCAAATGAGCGAGAGCACTGAGCAACTTAATCAGGTCATTGTTCAAAAGGATCATGAGATCGTGAATCTGGTGCGAGCCATTAATGGCCTTGATCTCGATGTTGAGGAAGAGAGCCTGTCCTCAATGGTCCAGGAAGCCATACGAAAGGTAAAGAGTCAGCGACATACCGCCCTTATTCTTACCGCTAAACAGATAATGGAAGCCGCGGAGTTCGCTGGTCTTGAGGTCTTTGCCGAGCCAGATAGTGATGAACTGGAACATGAATACTGCATCCGCTCAGGTACCATCGAAGCCAGTCCTGATGAAGGGTTAGAAGCATATACCGGTTATCTGATTGAGTCCGCTGAGTACCCGGAGGATGGTGCTGTGCCGCTGTCTGGTGAGCAGCCGTTTATTGAGTACGAGCCAGTGATAGATGATGGTTTCCTGCATCTGGCTTCGAAGCATAACGGATGGGCCGGAGCGCTGGCGAAACGCCTGCTGGCCGTGTCGGCTGTAGGACAATGGTTTATTGGCCATGATACCGGGATGAGCAGCAAAACTATGGCTGCGATATTCCTTGGCGCAACAGCTGGCGATGGTGGTCGCTTTCGTTATCCGCTTGACCCTACCGATTTTGGGCGCTGCTGGCGGCTGGTTGATGGAGTACCTGCTATTCGGGATGCTTTCCCTGTGATGCGGCAAGTATATCCAGCGCTGACCCCATTCCTTGAGCACTGGGATGAACTGTCTGCACTGTATGTCGCAGCCGTCGACAGCAAAACAGGTAAAGCACCAGATTTATACCAGCGAATGACAGAGTTGAGGGCTGAAATAGAATGACAACCGTAATCACAAAAGAGCAATGGAACGGTATCCAGAACACCTTGGGTGATTTGTATACCAGGGTTGAATTTAAGCTGCCTTCTGGAGAAAAAATCGCAGTTTATAAGGCCATTGTCTCTGAAAATAAGCTGGCGTTAATAGTCTGGATTGATGATACCCGCAGTGAAGCATGGGGATGGCCGTCGCATAAGGATTTTCGTCCGATTACGAAGGCAGTATGGCGTCGTAAAACCTATAAGCCCGGCGCTTCCATCATCCGTCGAGCGTCAAAAACCAGAGATGGCCAGCGCTGGTTGAAACGCAAAGAAAACGCGCACCTCCATGAGGTAGTGGAATACTGGGTATGTCATTTCAGCACCGCATCATCGTTGGTTCGTCAATTTAAGAAAATCGACGGACTTGAGCTTGTTACTCCACTAAGCGAGGTAATGGCCGATGCGTGCTAATACCATCAAACTGATCCACGTGGCGCGGCGTTCTCTGGGCCTTGACGATGAGACCTATCGAGTATTTTTAGGCTCAGTTGTTCCAGGTAAGAGAAGTTGTCGCGATATGAGTGCGCAGCAGCTGCAGGCCGTTCTCAATGCACTGAAAGAGAGGGGCTTTAAGCCGGTATCATCTAAACCCAAAGCATCATCGGGGATTGTTGGTAAAATTCGGGCAGTATGGTTCACCATGTACAATCAGGGGTTCGTCACCAGTAACGACACGACCGCGATTGATGCTTACGTTAAGCGTATTACACGGCAGCAGAACGGCGGCGAAGGAGTGGCAAAGCTGAACTGGCTGCGTGACGAAAAAGCCAGAACTGTTCTCGAAAGTCTGAAGCGTTGGCATATGCGGTGCATGCTTGAACATCTGCCTGATAGTGGAGTTAAGCCAACTTATGATAGAACCTGTGAGCGTTACCAGCGCCTGACGCTGAAGTATAATGATGATAAGGTTTAGGACTAATTTTAGGGAATGAATATGAAAAAAATCATGGTAGTAGCTTTGACGCTGGTTAGCTTAACCTCTTACGCCGCAACTCAAGCGAGCAATGACGATTGGGATAAATTAGTGGATGCCAAGTTACAGGAAATGGGCGAAAGCCCGTCCGAGGCACCAGTGAAAAAAGACCCAGCGTCTGGTTTCTGGACATGTAACGGCATCAAGCTTCATATGGGCGTTGATCTGGTTTCCTGGCAGAATCTTGATGATGGTGATACCTATGTGCAGACAGAGCCGCCGTCACCAGAGAATGACAAAGAAATTTCCGTGCATGGAACTTCGTATACCTTTGCTTCAATGCGTAACCCGGCAGTCATCAAGTTTTTTATAGTCGATAAATCGGGGAAAAAATTATATCTCCATGACGATATAAAATTCTTCAAGCTTCACCCATGCAAACGTGACAGCTGATGTCATCAACAATCCCGCCAACGTGCGGGATTTTTTGTATACTGACTGTGCACTTACCTTGAGGAGGGTTTATGTCACAACAGTCGGAGCTTTTTGAACACGACCCGGCCATTCACCAGTTGCTTGACCATATCGACAATATCCCTGTCGGTGAGCTTGAGCACCAATGGCCACAAATGCTGGTTGCGCTTGTCGACGTGATGGAGGCAGAATTGAAGCGCCTCAGTATTGCTGAAGACAGTCGTTTGTTGGCGCGTAAGCTGGCGCTGGCCATGTCTCACTATATGGGCGGACGTCAGTATTATCTGCCATCCGGGGACAAGCTTGTTACAGCGTTACGGGACGATCTTATCTTCTCCCGTTTTGATGGCCGCAACCTTGAAGACCTGCGCCGCGAGCATCGTTTATCTCAGACGCAGATTTACGATATCATCGCCCGTCAGCGCAAGCTTCATACCCGCCGCCGCCAACCGGATTTATTCCCGCACTAATTATCTGTAACAACCGACTGCGCTCGAGAGTGCGGGTTGTACTCAGATACCGGAATCACCTCTCTAATCAGCTTTTTCTTATCCTCGGATGCAGATCCACTCACCGGATAAGCTGATGCCCCAAATACCCCGTAGTCTGAAAGCGTCATTGCTGGCGATTGCTATCGCCGGTGGCGGTTATCACGAAATGACCCGCGAGACCCTTATCCACGTCGAGGGGATCGAATATACCCCGTACCGCGACATTGCCGGCATCCTGACCGTATGTGTTGGCCATACTGGCGCTGATATCCAGATGCGCACCTACACCCATGATGAATGCATGGCGCTACTGGACAGCGATTTAAAGCCCGTTCGGGCAGTCATTAAACGGCTGGTAAAAGTCCCTTTAACCGATTTTCAGCGTACTGCGCTTGAGACCTTTGTTTTCAATACCGGCACCGGGGCATTTGCTCGTTCGACCCTCCTCAAAAAGTTGAATGCTGGTGATTTTGAAGGCGCTCGCGACCAGATGCGCCGCTGGGTATTTGCCGCCGGGAAACCGTGGAAAGGACTGATGACGCGCCGTGAAGTTGAGATGGCCATCTGGTCTGTGGGGGGTATTGATGACCTTCGTTGATCGTCTTACTGCTGTCGGCGCGATTGCACTCCTGGTCACCGTTGGTGTGGTCTGGGTAAAGGCTGAGAGAACGCACAGCGATAACGTCCAGTTACGCCGGGACCTGCAGACCCAGACGCAAGCCAAAAACACAGCAGAATGGCTGCTACACGGCCAGGAGCAAACCATCCAGATATTCAGCGCCATCCGCGCGGCCAATGCCGCAGCACGGCGCGAAGACGAGAGGCTGCGCAATGAAGCTCAGAACCAGATCACCCTCATCCTTGAAGAAGACGAATGCGCTAAGCGCGATGTGCCTGCTGCTGCTGTTGAGTGGTTGCAGCGGGTCGAGAACCGCGCCCGTTCCGGTAGTGGTGACCCCGCTGCCTATTGATGCAGAACTGCTGGCGGAAACGCCTGTGCCAGTGCGCCCCGCACCGTTCACATACGGTGCCTCGGTGGTCTGGAATGCCACGCTATTAACAGCACTTGGCCAGTGCAATCGCGATAAGAACGATGCCCGCCAGCAGGATTTAAAAAGGATTGAAATTTATGGACGCCGACCTGCTTCAGGAGGCTGAAGAGTTTCTGCGGGAACTTTGGCAGCAACAAGGTTGCAGCTGGCCTGGACCACAAATCCAGCGCCCTGAGCCTGACCGTATTTGTGTCTTATGTCGCCGCCGACTGGGTGTTGTTGAGCTGACAGACCTGTATGAGCCGCAATGCCAGTTTTGTTATTCAGGGAGTTAATCGTGGACCTTTTTCAATTTTGGCCTTACCTGGTACCGGTGGCATTTGGCGGTATTGTCTGGGCGATGCGGCGCACGTTCGCCAGCACCGAACGCGTGGAGAAGCTGGAGAACCGCCTCACCGAAATGGAAACCAAATACGCCAACATGCCTGGCGTTGAAGACATGCAGGAAATGCGTCTGCGCATGACTGAAATGGCGGGTGATATGAAGGTTATTGGCCAGCGCGTGCAGTCTATGACCCACCAGATTGAACTGTTACTGGAAAATGCTGTGAACCGGAGCAACTGATGATTAACGATATTCTGACCGAAGACCAAAGGCTGGTGATCCTCCGTAGCCTGATGGACTGCAATAACGAAGCTAACGAAAGCATCCTGAATGACTGCCTCGATGCCTATGGCCACAATATTTCACGTGATCTCGTTCGTACTCATATTGACTGGCTGCAGGAGCAAGGGCTGGTTACGGTTGAAAACCTGCGCGGTTTTTATGTCGTCACCATTACCGGCCGGGGTCAGGATGTGGCTGAAGGTCGTTCCCGTGTATCGGGTGTTAAAAAACCACGCGCCCGCTGAGGTCAGTTATGGAACCGATTAAACCGACACGTGGCCGCGCATCGAAAGTTGATTTGTTGCCAGAGGATGTGCGTAAAACCCTGCATGAGATGCTACGGGATAAAGCGATTCCCCAGGCTCAGATCCTCGAAGAAATTAATGCGCTGATTGATGATGCGGGTTTGCCCGAAGACATGCGTCTGTCCCGTTCCGGGCTGAACCGCTATGCCACCAGTGTCGAGCAGGTTGGTCATAATCTGCGTCAAATGCGTGAAATGACTCAGGCGCTCACCAGCCAACTCGGTGACAAGCCTATGGGTGAAACGACCAAGCTCATACTGGAGATGGCCAGAAGTCAGCTCTTTAAAGCACTGATGCGCCAGATTGAAGATCCAGAAGCAGAAGTCGATATCGACATGCTCAAAAATGCCATGCTTGCGGCTCAGCGCCTGGAATCAACTGCCATGTCCAGCCATAAGCGTGAGAAAGAGATTCGTCTGGCGTTTGCTGAAGAGGCCGCGAACGCCGTCAGTGAAGAATTACGCGGCCAGGACGGGATGAGCGAAGAACTGGAACAGCGCATTAAAAACGTGCTGCTGGGGAAAGCGTAATATGGCCGCTCCAGGTAAAAAAATCACACCACTCAGTGAACCGCGCCAGATTGACCTCCAAGAGGAGGCCAGCAAGCTTGGCGTGGATATTGTGACGGATGCTGGCAGTCTTAATCCGGTGAGCGAAGCCGTTTTCCTTCCCTATCAGGCCCGGTGGTTCAGCGATGATAGCCAGATTTGTATCGCTGAAAAATCCCGCCGTACCGGTCTGACCTGGGCAGAGGCTGGCCGTAACGTCATGACAGCCGCCAAGCCACGTAAACGCGGTGGCCGCAATGTCTTTTATGTCGGTTCCCGCCAGGAGATGGCGCTGGAGTATATTGCTGCCTGTGCGCTGTTTGCCCGCGCTTTCAACCAGTTGGCGAAAGCCGACGTCTATGAGCAAACCTTCTGGGATAGCGATAAGAACGAAGAAATTCTGACGTACATGATTCGCTTCCCGAACAGCAATTTTAAGATCCAGGCGCTTTCCTCCAGACCCTCTAACCTTCGAGGCCTTCAGGGGGATGTGATCATCGATGAGGCTGCATTCCATGAGTCGCTTGATGAGCTGCTTAAAGCGGCGTTTGCTCTGACCATGTGGGGCGCTCGTGTACGTATCATCTCCACGCATAACGGCGTTGATAATCTGTTTAACCAGTACATTCAGGACGCGCGAGAGGGTCGGAAAGATTATTCCGTTCATCGTATTACCCTGGATGACGCGATCAGTGATGGTCTGTATCGCCGTATCTGCTACGTCACGGGTCAGGAGTGGTCCGCAGAAAAAGAGAAAAAATGGCGTGATGATCTTTACCGCAATGCCCCTAACAAAGAGAGCGCTGACGAGGAATACGGCTGCGTGCCGAAAAAGTCCGGCGGTGCCTACCTTTCACGCGTACTGATTGAAGCGGCAATGACGCCGGAGCGTGATATTCCGATCCTGCGTTTTGAGGCTCCTGACGATTTTGAATCCTGGTCGCCAGAACTTCGGGAAGCGGAAGTCACAGCGTGGTGCGAGAAAGAACTTGCCCCGTTGCTGGCTGCGCTCAACGTCCAGCATAAACACGCCTTCGGTGAAGACTTTGCGCGTAATGGCGACCTGACCGTTTTTGTCCCGCTGGAAATCACCGCCGACCTGTATAAGCGTGAATGCTTCCGCGTCGAGCTGAAGAACGTCACCTACGACCAGCAGCGTCAGATCATGCTGTTTATCCTGGCGCGTTTACCTCGCTTTATTGGCGCCGCTTTTGATGCCACGGGTAATGGTGGGTATCTCGCTGAGGCTGCGCGTCTGGTGTATGGCCCGGAGATGATTGACAGCGTGCACCTGTCAGCAGCCTGGTATCAGGAATGGATGCCAAAGCTAAAAGGTGAATTTGAGGCGCAGAACCTGATTATCGCCCGTCACCAGACAACGCTGGATGACCTGCTCAATATCAAGGTCGTTAACGGCGTTCCCCAGATTGATAAGGGCAGAACCAAAGACGCCAATGCCAGTGGCACCGGTGGCAAACGTCACGGTGACTTTGCGGTAGCGCTGGCGATGGCGGTACGCGCTTCTTATATGAATGGTTTTGTCATCGACGAAGACAGCGTGCAGGCGTTGCCCGGTAAGCGCCGGGAACATGCGCACGATGATGAAACCCATGATGACTACCACGAATTTGAAAGAGGATGCTGGTAATGGGCCGTATTCTGGATTTAACGGGCAATCCCTTCGATTTTGATCCTGATTTGCAGACGGCGCAGGAATCACTGGTGATGATGGCAAAGCGTACCCAGGAGCACCCGTCCAGTGGTATCACGCCAAACCGTGCTGCCATTGTTCTGCGTGACGCCGAACGCGGAGACCTGACGGCTCAGGCTGACCTCGCCTTTGATATGGAAGAAAAGGACACGCATCTGTTTTCCGAGCTGTCAAAGCGCAGGCTGGCCATTCAGTCTTTACCCTGGAGCATTCAGCCACCGAAAGACGCCACTCCGCAGGAAAAGAAAGATGCGGCCATGCTCGATGAGCTGTTGCAGGACGCTGCCTGGTTTGAGGACGGAATTTTTGATGCCGGTGATGCCATCCTCAAGGGCTACAGCATGCAGGAGATCGAATGGGGCTGGCTGGGTAAGCAGCGCGTACCCGTTGCGCTTCACTGGCGTGATCCTGCGTTGTTCTGTACGCCAGAAAGCAATCTGAATCAGCTCAGGCTGCGCGATGGCAGCGCAGACGGTGTTGAACTTCAGCCGTTTGGCTGGTTCCGTCATCAGGCTAAATCCCGTTC
>PPYF01546969.1_pt1 | contig 15851 bp, 10 predicted proteins | sample 1559871 | NCBI WGS metagenome assembly PPYF01 (sample SAMN08240021, study PRJNA423297) | Human gut metagenome, whole genome shotgun sequencing project. | reverse complement strand
TCGGTACTTTATAGTAAGCTTTCTCTGCAAAAACTGGTGTTGAATGCTGACGAAGAAAAGATGTTCACTTATAACATAAATGGGTTGAAACCCCGTCTTTGGACTCCTCAGCATCCTAATTTGTATGATTTTCGTTTCCGTTTGGTTGCTGCAAAAGGTCACGAATTGGATTGCCTGACGGAGACTTCCGGTTTCCGCACTTTTGAAGTGAAAGAAGGTTTGTTTTTTCTGAACGGAAATCGTTATTGGTTGCGTGGTGGTAATCATATTCCGTTTGCTCTTGCCCCGAATGACTTGAACCTGGCTAATACTTTCATGCAATTGATGAAGGCTGGTAACATAGATGTCACTCGTACCCATACTACTCCGTGGAATAAACTCTGGATGGGAGCAGCTGATAAGAATGGTATCGGTGTTAGTTTTGAAGGCACCTGGCCTTGGTTGATGATACACTCTACTCCCTTGCCTGATGCAAAACTGATAGAGATGTGGAAAGAAGAATTTCTTAGTTTGCTGAAAAAATATCGTAATCATCCTTCACTACTCTTCTGGACTGTGAATAATGAGATGAAGTTCTACGACAATGACAATGATTTGGAACGTGCCAAAGAAAAGTACCGTGTGATTTCGGATGTAGTGAAAGAAATGCGTCGCATTGATCCTACACGTCCTATTTGTTTTGATTCTAACTATCAGGCAAAAGGTAAGAAAGAAAAGTATGGTGCGGACTTTATGAATACTATAGATGATGGTGACATTGATGATATGCACGCTTACTATAACTGGTATGATTATTCACTTTTCCGTTTTTTCAACGGAGAATTTCAGAAAAGGTTTAAGATGGTTGATCGTCCGCTTATCAGTCAGGAAATGTCAACCGGATATCCGAATAATGAAACCGGACATCCTACGCGTTCTTATCAATTGATTCATCAGAATCCACAATCACTGATTGGATATGAATGTTATGATTTCTCTAATCCACAATCATTCCTTAATGTACAGGCATTTATTACCGGGGAATTAGCTGAGGCGCTTCGCCGTTCCAATGACCAGGCCTCAGGTATCATGCATTTTGCATTGTTGACATGGTTCCGGCAAGTATACGATTATCAAAAGATAGAGCCGTATCCTACATATTATGCATTGAAACGTGCTTTGCAATCAATATTGGTCAGTGCAGAATTGTGGGGACGCAATCTTTATGGTGGTGAGAAATTGCCGACACGTATTTATGTCGTAAACGATCGTGAGGATGGTACAGATCTGAAATCCACTTTATTGAGATGGGAGATACAGGATGAAACAGGAAAGAAATTAGTTTGGGGGGATGAAGAGCTTCCGGCTGTGAAGCATTATGGGCGATGCTATATTGAACCTAATATTCAGTTACCCGCTAAGTTGCCTTCAAATAAGGTAAATGCAAAGCTGGTTTTGAAGTTGACCTGTATCATCTGTAAGAGAAGCTGTTAATTCTAAACAAAAGGCTGATCTTTGTGTCATTTCCGGTTTGACGAACTGTACGAATGAAGAAAAAGAACTTCTTCGTGGCTATCAGGCAAAAGGCGGTAAGCTTCTTTTGTTGAATAGTAAAGAAGCTGCCAAGATCATTTATCCCGAACATATTACCGGCTGGACAATGCCGACGGAAGGCGATATAGTTAATATGGAGCGCAATGATGCCCCCGTATTTGATGGCATTGGTGTGTTAGAGTTACGCTATTTTAATAATAACAAACGTGAGATTCCTACCGCTTGTAATGCTACTCTTCATGTGAATCGTAATGAAAATCTGACTGAGTTGGCTGGTCAGATGAAAATCCATGCTTACATTGATGGTGGTACTCCGGAAGATCGGATAAATCGGATTAATTCAATGAGAGGTTTTACACTGATTCAGATTAAAGATGGAAGAGGAATTGCTACTGTTTCAACCATGTGTACCGAAAAAGCAGAGACGGATCCGATTGCTGGGAAACTGCTTGTTAATATGATTAATGATCTTATGAGATAATTAATAGGAAAAAACGGTTAATATGGAAATTAACTGTTTTTTAATACTCAATTAAGAGTGATTTCCGCTTTTAATTAATCTTGTGGAAATACTTTTGCTTTTAACATTTTTGCGCAACATATGTATAATAAATAATAACCTTTTAATACCAATACTTATGAGCCCATAAAGAGATACGTTTGATACAGATATGAGAGAATAGAGTTTTTTATAGCCTTTATTTAATACATTATATCATGAATATTTTATTAGAAGAACAAGCAAAAATTGGCAGAATTATAAAGAAAACTATTTGGGGAATTCTGCCTCTGGTATCTCTTAGTTTTGTCATGCAGTCATGTGACGAAAATAAGTTTCCAGTAACTCCGGTTCCGGATCAATTTGAATTTATTCCACCCAATGATGTTAACATGTTATCTGCTAAAGGTGGTGATGGACAAATTTCGTTGACGTGGGATGCAGCTGTAGAAAATACCTTGAAAGCTGTTCATGTAACGAATCAGAACACCGGTGAAGAAAAAGTATTACCAGGTACAGCTAATGAAGTTACTTTCACGGGGCTGACTAATTATGAAAAGTATACTTTTTTAGTGAAAACAGAAAGTTTGCAGGAACAACTTTCTTATGGAGCCACTATCAGTGCTAAACCTTTTGTGGCAGATAATATAAAACCAGGTGTAGTGGTTAATCTGGTTGGGTATAAACTTGGAGATAATACGGCTTTTGTGGTGTGGGAAAGTCCTGAAGACAATGACATTGAAAAGTTTATTATTGCATTGGGTACTGAAACGATTACAGTGGATGCCGAGACTACTTATGGTACTATATATGGTAATTTAAGTCAGCCTTTAAAAGTTTATGCGGTAGACTACTCTGGAAACACTTCTGATGCGGCGGAGACTATGGCTAATGCGGCGGTAGTGACTATTGACGGATTTGATGATGGTGACACGGAAACTGTTCAGATTCATAAAGATCCTATAATCTCGGCTGTTGATGGATATGTCATTACATATTTCGGTCAAGAATACAGGAGCGAAGTATCGCCACTTCCCGAGGTTTACTCACAAACTATGCCGGTAGATAATGACCAACCGCTGTGGTTGGATGGTGACAAAACACAGGGATCATGGCTTGAGCCTGTAAAAGTGACACTTCTGTCTGGTGGTAAAGAGATTTCTACTTATGAATATCTCACTTATAATAATATTCCTGGAACAGTGATGTTGACTCATGCTACGGAGCTTTATGATGAAGGAGTCACAGTGAAGCGTAATAATGATGGGAAGAGTTTCAATAGTAACCTTGGAAATTTTGAGAATAAAGGTACACCTATTTATGGAGTATACGATATTAATGTACTTGAGGATGGTGAGTATGAGGCGTATATTTACTTTGCCAATGAGAAAGGTAAGACTTTCACTATTACTATTGATGATGAAACTTCTGTGGAAGGTCAGACCGGACCAGAAAATTCTGCTAATTGGGATACTTATATTCCGGCACCCGCTGTCATTGTTGCCCTTACGCAAGGAACACATAAGTTGAGAGTAGACTTTCCGGCAGGTGGTTGTAATTTTAAGAAGATTGTTTTTAAGAAAATAGATAAATAAACTATGAAAACACTATCGCATACTACAGGAAAATTAATGCGGCTTACGTGGATAGGCATGTTGCTGCTTATTACTGGTATTGCCCAAGCACAGGTGAAGACTATCCAGGGTTTGGTGTTAGATGAGACCGATCAGCCTTTGACAGGTGCAACTGTATATACTTCGGATAAGAAATCTTCTGCCATAACAGATCTTGATGGCTTATTCAAGTTGACTAATGTGAATGTGGGGGATACCTTGGTTGTCTCTTACGTAAGTTACCAAACTTTCAAACAGGTAATAAAGAGTAGTGATAATTTCTTTAGAGTTGCTCTTGCACCGGATGAAAGAATGTTGGATGAAGTTGTAATTGTTGGATACGGACAACAGAAAAAAGCATCAGTTGTAGGTGCTATTGCACAAGTTTCCACAAAGGAACTTACGCAAAGTCCGGTATCAAATGTTTCGAATGCACTTGCGGGAAGACTGCCAGGCATGATTACAGTACAGCGCTCCGGTGAGCCGGGTAGTGATATGGCTAATATGTATATCCGTGGTATCAGTACTTTTGGTTCTAACCAAAGTCCACTGATTTTGGTGGATGGTGTGGATCGTGATATTCGTATGATGGATGTTTCAGAGATTGAATCAATCAGTATTTTGAAAGATGCTTCAGCTACAGCTGTGTATGGTGTACGTGGTGCTAATGGTGTGGTACTTGTAACTACCAAACGTGGTAAAGTGGGTAAAGCTACTGTTACATTCTCAGCCGATGCAGGTATACAGTCTCCGACTTCTATGCCGGAAATGGTAGATTCCTATAACATGGCAGTATTGGTCAACGAAGCTTTAGTCAATGATGGTATGTCTCCTAAATATACACAGGAACAAATTAATGCTTTTAGGTACGGTACCAATGAATTTTTGTATCCGAATGTGGATTGGGCAGAAGAGTGTCTGAAAAAATCGGCTTTAATGCAACAATATAATGTGAATATTACGGGCGGTTCGGAGAAAGTGAAATATTTCGTTGGTGCTAATATCCTGATGCAGGGTGGTTTATTTAAACATGGCAATTATAATGAAAATTATAGTACAAATGTGAAATATACCAAATATAATTTCAGAAGTAACCTCGATTTCCAGTTGAGCAGTATTTTTTCTGCAAAGCTGAACTTGGCTGGTGTGATAGGTGACAAACACCGTCCATCTCCCGGTGGTGATGTGAATACTATTTTTGACCGTATCAAGATTGCCAATCCTGACATTTCTCCTATTCGTAATCCAGATGGTTCGTGGGGAGTTTTTGAGACGACAAGTCTTAATGCGCTGGCTTATCTGACAGACACCGGATATGCTGATGAAAAGGAAACGGCGGTTCAGGCTACAGTAGGTATGAAAGCTGACCTATCTAAGTTGGTGAAGGGACTTTCTGTCAATGTTGATTTCTCATTCGATTTTAACAATGTATATGTCAAGAAGTATGGAAAAACAAGTGATATGTTCCTGTTTAATTCGGATGGTTCTTATACGCATAAGGCCTTTGCTAGTGCATTAGGCTTTGGAGATGAATTAAGTGTGTATAATAGTCAATATGTATTTGAGCCTTCTATCAATTATAATAATACGTTTGGTGATCATGAAGTTAGTGGTCTTGTATTGTTTAATGCTCAGGAATATGTGAAGAAAGGTGATGCATTGACACGTTTACCTTATCGTCGTTTAGGGCTTGTGGGACGTGCCACCTATAGCTATAAGAATAAATATTTGGGTGAAGTAAATATCGGATATAATGGTTCTGAGAACTTTGCTCCTGGACATCGTTTTGGCTTCTTCCCTGCTTTCTCTTTGGGTTGGGTAGTGTCTGAAGAGAGTTTCTTTAACACTAGTGTAGTGGATTATCTGAAGTTGAGAGCTTCTTACGGTCTTGTTGGTAACGACCAGATTGGTGGAGACCGTTTTCTTTATTTGAGTCTTTGGCAGAGTGCTGATGATGGTCAGTTTGGTTATCCTAATCCGACAGGCGGAGGCGGTGGTGTTAATGAAAAACGTACCGGTAACGAAAGTTTGACATGGGAAAAAGCTAAGAAGTTTAATTTTGGTGTTGATACTCGTTTGTTCCGAAGCCAGTTAGAGTTGACTGCTGATGTATTTTATGAAAGAAGATCAAACATCCTCACTAATGTAGATATCGTTCCGGGTACTTATGGTGGCCCAGCTATTCAGGCTAATGCCGGAATTGTAGAAAACAAAGGTCTTGAGTTTGATGCAACATGGCGTGGTAGAATTGGAAAGGATATAGAGTATTTTGTTGGAGGTAACTATTCTTTTGCCCGTAACAAGATTATTGAAAAACCTGAATCTCCACAGGCATATGACTATTTGTATGCTACCGGACGTCGTGTAGGACAACCTTTCGGATATGTAGCTTTAGGATTGTTCCAGTCTGAAGAAGAAATATTGGAGAGTCCGTCACAATTTGGAGTTCCCCTTTATCCTGGTGATATCAAATATATGGATGTTAACGGTGATGGAGTTATTGACACTAATGACCGCTATCCGATTGGTTTTACGGATGTTCCAGAAATGTTCTACAGTTTCAAGTTTGGCTTTAATTATAAACGTTTTGATTTCAGCTGTCTGTTCCAGGGCGCTGCCAATGTAACTTATAATTTCCAGACTTCGACAAATATTCCGTTTAACAACGAAAGAAGTACGCCTATTGTTCAATGGCTAGACCGCTGGACACCGGAGAATCGTGATGCAAGTTTGCCGAGAATCTCTTATTCCAGACCGGGTAACAATAACTATCAGACTAATACTTTTTGGCAAAATAACGGTAATTACTTGCGTCTGAAAAATCTAGAGGTCGGTTATCGTCTTCCTGAAAATTGGGTGAGTGTCATAGGAGCAGAAAATGCTCGTTTCTATGTCAACGGAACTAACCTGCTTACTTGGGATCATGTTCCGGTGTATGACCCTGAAAATACGAATGCCAGATATCCTCTGATGCGAGTTATTAATTTTGGAGTTAAAGTAACATTTTAAAAATGGAATCGAAATGAAAAAGATAAATTATCTACTGTTAATCCTTATATCGCCACTTTTGTGGGCGTGCGAAGGATATCTGGATAAGCCGGATAGCGATGATATCACCGTAGAGAAGGCTTTTGAAAGTGTGCGGTCGGCACGAAAGGTTCTGAATAACCTCTATTCTGAGGTACGAGGAGCTGCTTATAATATCAGTACGCGCAATATACCTTATGCTATGGCATGTGATGACGGTATTGCTGGTTATAACTTGTGGACCCAGAAATTCCAAAGTGGTTCTTGGACAGCGGATGATAACAGAGGTGCAGGAGATGATGCAGAGACAGATCCTCCTACTGTAAGCTTTTGGAATAACACTTACAAGAGAATCAGAAAAGCAAACTTGTTTATGGAAAACTTGTATCGCGCTACAGGTGACGAAGCTGACAAAGCTCGAATGATGGCAGAAGCCAAGTTCTTACGTGCTTTTTTCTATTCAGAACTTATCAGACGTTTTGGAGGTGTTATTATATTAGATCATTCTGTTGATCCCAATGATTACTCTTCATTGACGAATCAACCTCGGGAAACATTTGAGAATTCTGTAGAATGGGTTTGTAATGAATTGGCTGAGGCTGCAAAAGGCCTTCCGGCTGTTTGTTCGTCGGCTGATGTCGGTCGTGCCACCGATGCGGCTTGTTATGCGGCAATCGCAAGATTGAGATTGACTGCGGCTAGTCCTCTATTTAACACAGACAGTCCTGTGTTACCGAGTTATACGACTACCCAGTATTATGGAAACTATGATAAGAACAGATGGAAACTGGCTGCTGATGCCTGTCGTTTCGTCATGGAACAGAGAAGTCAATATTATGGGTTGGATTTGAGTAATGTGGATACTGCGGAACCGGATAGTTGGGAAAACTACTATCGCCGTTTCATAAACAGATACTTCATCGTGGGGAAGGAGTCCGTTTGGATCGCTTATGAGAAAGAAAACTGGGGCGGAGTCAAGATCCCTTGGAACAATCGTCAGTCTGGCGGTTGGAACTGGGTAAATCCTAGCTACCAGCTTGCTTTAGAATTCGAAATGTATCCCAGTGGTAAGATGCCGATGGATGAAGAGAGCGGTTATGACATGCAGAATAATGCTAATGGTAAAGATAGAGATCCACGTTTTAAGGCAACTATTCAGGCTCCTAATGCCACGTATGATGCTTATGGATTTGAACCATGGGCAGGTGGAAAAGCCTCTGAATTGCAGAGTCAGCGAACAGGTATGTGTTTGCAAAAATACATAGACCCCTTGTATAATGATGTGACAGCAGAGACACGTAACGTGCGTAAGAATATCATACATATTTTCCGCTATAATGAAATTCTTCTCAACTATGCTGAAGCAATGAATGAATATACTGGACCTACATCGGATGTTTATAGTGCAATTAATGCCATACGATCCCGTGTTGGTATGCCCGATTTACCTTCTAATCTTACTCAAGACCAGATGCGTGAGAAAATTCGTCATGAACGCCGTGTTGAACTGGCATACGAGGATTTCCGTTTCTTTGATATTCGTCGTTGGAGAATAGCCGAAGATGTTTGCAATGAATATATTCAGGGGTATGATGTGACCAAAGGTAAAGATGGTGGTTTTTATACCATTGTTAATGTGGGCGACCGTATGGTATTTGAGAAAAAACACTACCTGTTTCCGCTCGCTACGGCAGAGATTCTGATGAATCCGGCACTTGAGCAGAATCCGGGATGGCCTAAATTATCAACAGCAACGAATTAATAAATTGAATGGGAATTATGAAAAAATATATCTATTTATTTTTTATGCTAATGTGCATAGTAAGTTGCGAAAAGCCTGAAGAGGGCCTGGTAGCTGAGAAAAGCGTGAATGCTGATATTGTCCGTTTCCGGATTTACCAGAATCAGAATGTCTTTTTTGATGGCACAATTGACCAGGAAGGAAATACCGTACAGGTTACTATACCGGAAGGTATAGACAAGTCTGCTATCAGACCGCAAGTTTTGGTTTCAGCAGGAGCCGTGGTGACTCCTAAATCGGGGGAACTGCAAGATTTCACTAACCCTGTGGAATATAAAGTGGTCTCTGAGAATGGAGAGAATACAAAAACGTATATGATTACAGTTAATTATTAAAGAGCAAGCGATATGAAACGATATTTTATAGCACTGTTCATTTTGCCATTGTTACTGGTTGCATGTGACGATGATAAGCTTGAAATGATGCCACCATACATTTTCTTCAATTATGATGTAGATACGTATGTGATGGATATTGATAATCCCAATTTGGCAGATTTCACCGTTAAAGGAAGTATTTCCGCTCAAGGCTCTTTCGGCTCATTCGTTATGGGAGATCAAGAGTTGGGAAAGGAAGAGTTGGGAGATAGCCTTAACAGGCCGTTTGAGTATATTGTTCCGCTTAAAGGTAAGACAGCGGATTTTGATGTACCTTTTGTGCTGACTGATAGGATGGGAAATACAGTAACTAAACCATTTCATTTCCTGGCTTCTAGACCTATTGAGTCTTATCAGGTTAGCATGGGAGCTCAGTATAATCCTTATTTAGGATTCTTCTTTTCCTTTGAAGATCAGAAAGTTTATTCTGTATCTGAAATGATGAAAATGCCTAATCCTGACGGATTCTGTTTTGGCTACAATATCAATAAGAAGCAACCCATGTTTGTTTCTCCGACAGAACTCATTAATCAGACTGTCCTATCTGATTATAAAGGAAATCGTATTGCTAGCTTTGTTGGGGTTGTTGCTGTTGATGGGCTGAATTTTACTAAAGAAGTTTTTGATAATATGAAGAACGATGCTTTGATGTGTAATCTCGGCTTATAAATTAAGTTGAAAATGACTCTCTTTTGCTATTTCTTTGGTTATATAATCGAATGAATGTATGAAGAAAAGATGGATAATATTGTGGCTGAGTGCGATGACTTTAAATGTTACCGCTCAGAATGAACCTTATAAGAATCCTGAATTATCGCCTTCTGAGCGTGCATGGGATCTACTGAAACGTATGACCCTGGAAGAAAAAGTAAGCCAGATGAAAAACGGTTCTCCGGCTATTGAACGCCTCGGAATACCTGCATACGACTGGTGGAATGAAGCGTTGCATGGAGTGGCACGCGCCGGCAAGGCAACGGTTTTTCCACAAGCGATAGGGCTTGCCGCTACTTTCGATAATCAGGCTGTTTATGAAACTTTTGATATCGTCTCTGATGAAGCCCGTGCCAAGTATCACGACTTTCAGCGCAAAGGCGAGAGGGATGGTTACAAAGGGTTGACTTTTTGGACTCCGAATATCAACATTTATCGTGATCCGCGTTGGGGACGTGGTATGGAAACTTATGGAGAAGACCCTTATCTGACTTCGCTGATGGGGCTGGCAGTAGTAAAAGGTCTGCAAGGTGGTGGTACCGGGAAATACGATAAAGCACATGCCTGTGCAAAGCATTATGCCGTGCACAGTGGTCCGGAATGGAACAGACATAGTTTTGATGCCAAGAATATTTCCCAACGTGATTTATGGGAGACTTATCTACCCGCTTTCAAAACTTTGGTGAAGGAAGGAAAGGTGAAGGAGGTGATGTGTGCCTATAACCGTTTTGAAGGGGAACCCTGCTGTTCGAACAAACAATTACTGATTCGTATCCTGCGTGAAGATTGGGGATATGATGATATAGTCGTTTCGGACTGTGGAGCTATTGGTGACTTTTATTATCCCAATCATCATGAAACTCATCCGACAGCTGCCGCTGCTTCGGCCGATGCGGTTGTATCCGGTACGGATTTGGAGTGTGGCGGTAGTTATTCTTCTTTGAATGAGGCTGTACGGAAGGGATTGATTTCAGAAGAAAAGATAAATGAATCGGTCTTTCGCCTATTGCGTGCTCGTTTTCAGTTGGGTATGTTTGATGATGATGCACTTGTATCTTGGTCGGAGATACCTTACTCGGTTGTAGAGTCAAAAGAACATGTGGCCAAGGCTTTGGAAATGGCGCGTAAGAGTATGGTGTTACTGACTAACAAGAATCATACGCTGCCTTTAAGTAAATCTATCCGTAAGGTGGCAGTGCTGGGACCTAATGCTAACGATTCTGTGATGCTTTGGGCTAACTATAATGGTTTTCCGACAAAATCTGTCACCATTCTTGAAGGCATTAAAAGTAAACTCCCGGAAGGAACGGTGTACTATGAGAAGGGGTGTGATTATGTAAATACTCAAACTGTATTTAGCTATTTCGACTGCTGTTCCTATAATGGCAAGAAAGGCTTTAAGGCTACTTTTTGGAATAATAAAGAACTGAAAGGCGAAGCCGCAGCAACGGGGCATTTCAGCGAGCCGCTTAATTTTGGCAATGGAGGTAACACGGTGTTTATGCCAGGAGTAAAGTTGAACAACTTTTCAGCACGTTTTGAATCGGTATATACTCCGAAGGAATCAGGTGAAGTATCTTTTATTATCTCTGCTGATGACGGTTCCCGTTTGTTCATTGACGGAAAAGAAGTGTACTCAGACTGGCATGACGGACCTGCGAAAGAGCAAATGTATCGCTTGAATGCTGTGAAAGGGAAGAATTACAAAGTTGTATTGGAATATTTTCAAGCTGGTGGAGAAGCCTCATTGAAGTTTGATATAGGTATTAAGAAAGAAATTAATTATAAAGAGGTAGCGGATAAAGCAGCTGAAGCTGATGCTATCATTTTTGTAGGCGGACTTTCTCCTACATTGGAAGGTGAAGAAATGCCTGTGGATCTACCCGGTTTCAGAAAAGGTGACCGTACTAACATTGATTTACCGCATGTACAAGCGGAAATGCTGAAAGCCTTGAAAAAGACAGGTAAACCGGTTATTTTCGTATTATGCTCCGGCAGTACACTGGCGTTACCTTGGGAAGCTGAGAATCTGGACGCAATCCTGGAAGCATGGTATCCCGGTCAGCAAGGGGGAACAGCTGTGGCCGATGTCCTGTTTGGCGACTATAATCCTGCCGGACGTTTACCGCTTACCTTCTATGCTTCGAGCGATGATCTCCCCGATTTTGAGGACTATGACATGAGTAATCGTAGATGAAGTGATACAAGTTTATTTACGCAATCCTGCTGATAAGGAAGGACCGATTAAGACTTTAAGAGCATTCCGTAGAGTTTCCCTTCCAGCCGGTCAGACGGAAAATATCCGGATCGAATTACCCGCTTCGACATTTGAGTGTTTTAATCCGTCTACCAACCGGATGGAAATTCTTCCCGGAAAGTATGAGTTGCTCTATGGTGGAACTTCGGATGAGAAAGCCTTGCAGAAACTTACGATTACAGTAAAGAAATAAAAATCAGAACCTACTAATATCTAACACGAATATTTATGAAAAAGTATTTTCCTTTATTTTGGGTCTTCTACCTGCTTTGCGCTTTTTCGGCTCATGCAGGAGAAGGAAGATATACTATTCCGTTGACGGGAGGTGGCTGGTCGCTGTGGCTCGATAAAGAAGCGAGCTGGCAGAATGACCGCCTTTACCTTCCTCATGAGATAACGGATTTGTCATTGTTGCCGGTAAATGTCCCCACAGGTGGTTGGCAAACCCTGAGTCATAATCCCGATGCAGTTCCTGTCGAGGTACCGGGTACGGTGGAAGAATATCTCACTGTTACTGATAATCCTCGTCCGGAGAACTTTCGGGGAGTGAGCTGGTGGTATCGTAAAATTACGATTCCGGCAGATCAGCAAAAGAAACGCTTTATAATTTACTTTGAATCTGTCCGGATGCGCGCAGAAGTTTATCTTGACGGTAAGCTTGTGGCCTATGACCTGATTGGTGAAACACCTTTCCATGTGGATATTACCGATGAAGCAAAACCCGGAAAAGAGCAGTTGTTGGCGATACGTGTCACCAATCCCGGAGGCAATTTCCACTGGCAGGATTTCGACATAATGAAATGGGGAGAATACAATATTCCTCCTTCGAGAAGCTTCACCGGAATTATCGGCAGAGTCAAGCTGGAGAGTGTGAATCCGGTTTTTATTTCTGATATCTATATGCAAAATACGCCTGAGCTGACTAAGGTGAATGCCATTCTGTCGGTTTCCGCTGGTTTACTGTAGACGGTGTCGGTAAGGATGCTGTTTTGCGTCTGAATGGGCGGCGCATTATGCTGAGAAGTGCGATCAGTTGGGGTTACTTTCCGGTGACGGGATTGATAGCAACAACCGAAATGGCTGAGAAGCAAGTACGTACTGCTAAGAGTCTGGGCTTGAATATGCTGAATTTTCATCGTTGCATAGGTAGTCCGGTTGTTCTTGAAAAGGCGGACGAACTGGGATTGTTATATTATGAAGAGCCGGGGTCTTTCCACTCAGCCAATCATGATCCGTTTATTCGTACCATAGTGAATGAGAAACTGAAACGAATGGTATATCGGGACCGTAGTCATCCGAGTTTGGTTATCTTTAATCTGATCAATGAATTTGGCGGGCCGTTGTCGCAAGATAAAGCGCTTGTTGCCAAGCGCATGAATGATATGCGTGAGGCACATGCCATTGATCCCAGTAGAATCATGTCATTCACATCCGGCTGGGCAGGTAGTGAAGATAAAGAAGAAGACTCCAAGGCGCACATGTTACCGTTTGATACTACTCTGTATCGGAAAGGATGGTATGATAATCACCGTGCCGGAGGTCCTGAAACCTGGGTTGAGAATTATTATAAAGGTCCTAAAGACAATATTATGTACACCAGCAACCGTACGGAAGTTTATCTGCGCGGTGAAGAGGGTGCCATATCTACTCCTCCTCGCATCCAGATGATATACGATCAAATAAAGAGCACGGGTAAAACAGGTTGGGACGGTCTGTTCTGGCAGAGCCAATATAAGGCTTTCACTGATTATTTTCAAAAGAAAGGACTTGCTCCTCACTTTGGTAGCCTCGATGCTCTGACACGTGCAATGGGTAATGTCTCTTTTGAACATCAGGGAAGACGTATCGAAGGTATGCGAATGCAGAACCTGGGCGATGCCTATATGGTGAACGGTTGGGAAGCGATGCCCTATGACAATCATTCCGGTATTGTGGATATCTATCGTAATCCTAAGGGAGATTCTTCTGTTTTGGCGTACTATAACCAGTCGCTGTATGTAGCCGTTGCTTCACGCAATCAGGTTGTTAAGCTTCCAGGCATAGCGACGGTAGACTTTTACATAGTGAATGAGGAAAACTTGAAAGGCGCTCATACGCTTGACATCAAACTGATTGCTAAGTCCAGTTTGAAGGCTACTTGGTATAGTGAGGCAGATATGAACATTGTAGCAGCTGTAAAGAGTGCTACAGAAATTAACCGGACTTTCGTAGACGGTGCGCAACCTGATGAGTCGGTTCCTGCCAATCAGCCTTTCTCTGTTGTATGGGAGGGAGAGATCTATCCGCCTGAGTCGGGGCAGTATCTGCTTGGTGTTGAAACGGATCGTGGAGTACGTATGTATGTGGACGGCCGGCAGTTGATTGATGAATATTATAATGAATCTCCCATGAAGCAGGATAGACCTGTGGTGATGGAAGCGGGTAAACCGGTGAAAGTTAGGCTGGTGTATCGACAAACCCGTCAGTCCGGCCAGATACAGTTGAAGTGGTCTCAACCCAGTGCTGCTACCATAGCTCCGCAGAAGTTGTTTGAGCGGGTAAAGAATGAGGGTACCACATTGATTCTGCTTGGCTCCACTGAAACCTGGATGAAGTCTGTTGCTGAATATACGAATACGGTATACAACGGTTATTATAATGTTGGGAAAGACTGGATTGGAGGAATTCATTTTGTGAAGAAGCATCCTTTATTTGAAGGCCTTCCGGTGGACGATGCTTTGAATTGGCCCTATCAGGTCGTAGTAAAGAATGGGGATCGTAGATTCGGCTTCCGTATGCAAGGAGAGGAGTTAGTGGTGGGCTCTTATCGGAGTACTCCGTTTGAATTGGGTACAGCAGTGGGAGTTATTCCTTGCGGAAAAGGGAAGATTATTTTCTCTTCTCTGGATATTGCTGATAATTTGAGTGATCCGTCAGGTCCGGCAGAAGTGGCTCGAAAGATTTTGTGTAACTATATTAAATACTCTTTGCGTTAGGAATGTAAGTTCACCACAGATAATACAAATCACCACAGATTACACAGATTGACACAGATTGATGAATTATTTCGTTGATTATTAGATCTATGAATCTGTGTTAATCTGCGTAATCTGTGGTGAGTCTTAATCCCTTTTAGAACAATCAATAATTATGAATCGAAATAACGAAACTACAGAAACGTTTTCTAAGTTGTGGGTAACAGCTATGATAACCCTAACGATGATGCTTCCTGTGAATGTCGCCTGTTCGCAAACAAAGCAGCAGGTAGCACAGCAAAGTATCAAAACTATTTATCCCACAAAAGACTGGGCCATATCCGACTTTGTTGTGACTGCCCCTGAATTTGGAGCTAAAGCTGAACCGGGATTTGATAATAGAGCTGCTTTTCAAGCAGCTATTGACGCTGCATATCAAAGTGGTGGCGGAGTAGTATATATACCAGCCGGAAATTATGAGTTCCGTAGTACGCAGGTCGGTACTAAAAACGTCAGAGTTCGTCAAGGCCGTTCGGAAACAAAGAAAGATTTTCATTTTGAGTATGTTCTGCGTCTCCACCCTGGTGTGCAGCTTCGTGGTGATTGGGCTGATCCGGCATCCCATAATGGGAAAGTCCTTGGAACAATTCTCGAAGTACGTGTCGGTAAAGACTCACCGAATTACGATGGAAGTGTTGAAAGCTGGTGGAACGACGGCCAGGCAGATAATGCGCTTCGTACCACCTATACCAGTATAGCTGATAGATTCATAGAGATGAATGCGGGCACTGGAGTTACTAATCTCTCTATCTGGTATCCTGAACAGGATATCCATCATGTAAAACCATATCCGTGGACGCTGTTCCAAACCCAGGGAGATTGTGCTACGATAGAACGTGTCACTCTTGTAAACTCTTACAATGGTTTTAATTCTGCTCCGAGTGAGTTACATTATGTTCTGAACAGTTATATGACGGCTCTTAATAAAGGTATCGAAGTGCATGTATGTACCGATATCGGACGCATTGAGAATGTCAGGATAAGTCCTGAATACTGGGCAAATTCCGGTCTTCCGGGAG
>PPYF01130084.1_pt1 | contig 15854 bp, 17 predicted proteins | sample 1559871 | NCBI WGS metagenome assembly PPYF01 (sample SAMN08240021, study PRJNA423297) | Human gut metagenome, whole genome shotgun sequencing project. | reverse complement strand
GGATTTCCTCTCTGGCCTTGATATCCGGGTAACCGACTACAATCTTCCGGTCAAACCGGCCTGGACGGGTCAGTGCCGGATCCAAAATGTCGGGACGGTTCGTTGCAGCGATGATGATGACGCCTTCGTTCACGCCAAACCCATCCATTTCGACTAGCAGCTGATTCAGGGTTTGTTCCCGTTCATCGTGTCCGCCTCCCAGACCGGCTCCCCGATGACGGCCTACCGCGTCGATTTCATCGATAAAAATAATACAAGGCGAGTTTTTCTTCGCTTGCTCAAACAAGTCCCTTACACGGGATGCCCCTACGCCAACATACATTTCCACAAAATCAGAACCGCTGATGGAGAAGAACGGAACACCCGCCTCTCCTGCTACCGCTTTGGCGAGATACGTTTTACCGGTTCCCGGAGGGCCAACCATCAAAACGCCCTTTGGTATTCTGGCGCCCAGGGACGAATAACGTTTGGGGTCTTTCAGGAAGCTGACCAGCTCCATCATTTCCTCTTTTTCTTCCTTCGCGCCTGCCACATCGGCAAAGGTAATCTTACTGGTAGTATACAACCGGGCGCGGCTCTTACCGAAATTCATGACCTTACTGGCCCCTGCCTGGCTTTGATTCATCAGCACAAACAAGAGAATAACAAAGAGTACGATCATGAGAATATACGGAATGACGGTTACCCAAAAAGGAACATTTTTGACGCTGGCAGTGTATTCGATCGGATTTCCTTCCGCTTTCACCGCGATAATATGTTCCTCAAATACCTGCTGAGAGTGTATGGTCACCTGGTACTCTTTGTCCTTCTTCCACTCTCCCTGGTCTTCCTTCAGCTTTATCACCACCGTATTGTTCTCCAGCTTCGCGGAGACAACATTTTGGTTCTCCAGCTGGGTCAAAAACTCCGAATACGTCATTTTATTCACCGACGCCAAGCTGCTCAGAAACACCGCCAGCAGGATAATCACAACAATCACAACGATGTAGATTGATATATTTTTTAATGCTTTCAACGAAAAACCTCCATTCTTGCCTTACACAGGACAAAATACACCATAGCAGATAGTACCACAACAACCGAAAATGGGCAAATATATTTTTATTGCGGAACGATAAAATCTTCCTTTTTTCGGGAGTTTCATCTGATTCTCCGCAAACGGGTCCAGACTTCCGGCAGTCAACAGCCGGACAATCCTATTCTTGTGCGTATCGCTCCCGCTTCAACACACATAAATCAGGAAGGTTGCGCAGATAGCCGTTATAATCCAAGCCGTATCCTACCACATACTCATCCGGCAGCTCAATCCCCGTATATTCCGCCGCAAACGGAATCTTTCGTCTGGACGGCTTGTCAAAAATCGAACAGACTTTGACGCTCAGGGGATTGCGTGCCTGAAAAAGATCCTTTAAGTAGCTTAACGTTAACCCGGTATCGATGATATCCTCCACCAAAAGTATATGCTTCCCCACCAAAGACATATCCACATCTTTGATCAGCTGAACCACGCCGGAAGATTTGGTGGAAGCGCCATAGCTGGACACCGCGATAAAATCCATCTGTACGGGAATCGACACAGAACGGACCAAATCCGCCAGAAAAACAAATCCCCCCTTCAGCACGCCGATCATTACCAGCTGTTTCTCCTGATAATCCGCACTGATTTGCTTTCCCAAACGCGTTACAGCCTCCTGTATCGTCTCTCGGGAAACCAGCACGCGGTCTACGCAGTCCACCATACCCCGTAACCTCCATACATGATTATTACTGCAAATTGACAATCTTAAACATTATAACATGATTTGAACAAGAATCAATAGGCGCGTAACAGCTTCTGCGAATTTTCGGAATCCACAGAATCTGACCTTCCACAGCAAGAAGAGGAAGCGCCGCCCGTTCCTTGACCGGAATCTTTTCGTCAATTAAGAATTTCCTCAGTGTTTTGGTGCCTCCTCCCCAGGTCGAAAACCGGTCGCCAGGACGGCGTGTCCGAAGGACAAGCTCCTGGTCCTTCAAAAGCTCCCGCAGCTTATCCCCATCGAAAAAAACGCAGACTTCGCCTGGTTCGTATTTCACGGGAGCCCTGCTGCCGCACGTCATTTCCACACGGCGCCGGATACCGCCCACCGTTCCCTCCCAACAATGATCCCGCCCTCGAAACAGCCATGTTTTCTCCAGAACAATCATCTCACCGCCGAAGGATGGTTCCCTACCCGCCGTGTCCTGCTTCCTGGTAAAAATCAGTGCGTCTCCATCCTTTTCACAAACCACATGGCGAGATAACTGAACCACCCAGCCGGAGGAATCGCGGCCCGCTGCGCTACGTACTCGTTTTATCATCTGCGCTTCCAATCCAACGCCTTCTGGAAACAAAAATTCTCCTTGGAACATGACTTGGGACACGGCCAGACGAATCAAACGTGTCTGCATGGCCTCGTGACAAGATAAGAGAAAAGAGCAAGATACGGAAACGTCCTGACTTCCTGCTGCCGGTCGCCGCACCACTGCGCTTTGTTCCAGTAAGCGTTCCGCTTGTTCTTGCAGATAATCCTGCTCCGCCCGGGAAAGTTCCGATAGGCGAAGCAGCTTCCGATCGATATCTTGGTCCAGGTTTTCGCGCAAAAAGGGCAGCACAAGGTGCCGTATCCGGTTTCGCCGATAGCGCAGGTCCCGGTTGCTGGCATCCACGCAAAAGGGAACCCCGCTGAGCCGGCAAACCTCTTCCGTTTCCTCTCGCGACAAATCCAGGATGGGCCGGATGACATTACCGTGCACATAAGCAATGCCGGTCAAGCCCGCGGGAGAACAGCCCCGCCCAACGTGATGCAGAATGGTCTCTACACGATCTGCCCTGGTGTGCGCTACGGCGATCACCCCTTGATGGGTTTCCGCAATATCTTGTAAAAAGCGGTACCGCATAACCCGTGCCGCCTCTTCCAGACCAATCCGGTTCTCTCGGGCATACCCGGCCACGTCTCCCCGTTCGGAAAAGAAAGGGATGCCTCGCATCTTACAGAATTCCATTACATAGGCTTCTTCCTCATCGGATTCTTCGCCGCGAAGGCAATGGTTGTAATGAGCACAAAGCAAAGGAAAGCCGGCAACGCCGGACGTGCCGTCAGAAATACGCTGCAGCAGGAGCAACAGACAGAGCGAATCCGCTCCGCCGGATACTGCGGCAACCACACTGTTTCCTGCCGGAATCATTTGATACCGAACAAGACAATCCACCGCTTTTTTCTGTATTTCCCGCAATGTGTCCAAATAACTCATCCTTTGGCAAACGTCATGTTGCGGAATGAAATTCGTTCCGGATCATACAGCATCTTAATGGTTCCGGTGGAACCGTTTCGGTGTTTTGCCACAATAACCTCCGCTACGTTTTTAAATTCTGTATTTTCGTTGTAATAATCATCCCGATATAGGAAGATAACAATATCCGCGTCCTGCTCGATGGCGCCGGATTCCCGCAGGTCACTCAGCATAGGGCGCTTGTCCGCCCGCTGCTCCACGGCCCGGCTCAGCTGAGATCCGACCAGCACCGGAACATCCAGCTCTCTTGCCATCAATTTTAAGCCTCTTGATATTTCGGAAACCTCTTGTACCCGGTTCCCATCGGAACGGCCGCTCTGCATCAGCTGCAGATAGTCGATAACCACCAATTTGATTCCTCGTTCCAGCTTCAGCTTCCGGCATTTCGCACGAATGGAAGAAATGTTCACATCCGTGGAATCATCCAGGTAAACCGGCGCGTCGGACAGCGGGCCCAACGCCATGGCCAGTTTTGTCCAATCGGAATCAGCCAATTCACCGCTTCGCAGTTTCTCGCTTTCCACCTTGGATTCGGAGCTGAGCATACGGGTTACCAGCTGCTCCTTGGACATTTCCAGATTGAATACGGCCACCGGAATATTTTTTTTCACCGCCGCGTACTGGGCGATATTCAGCATGATCGAGGTTTTTCCCATACCCGGCCTGGCGGCAATCAAAATCAAATCCGAATTGTGCAGCCCCGAAAGCTTTTTGTCCAGATCAATAAAACCGGTGGGGATTCCCGGAATCCCTTGATTCAGGGAAAGAGCCTCCAAATTGGTATATACGTCGGTCAGAACATCCCGGATGGGGACGTACGCCTTGCTGGAGCGGTTTTGAGATACGCGAAAAATCGTCTGTTCCGCCGTCTCCAGCATTTGCGATACGTCGCCCTCCGGCTCATAGGCCACCTCGGAAATGTCGATGGCACACTGGATCAGCCTTCTTTGAAGAGCTTTGTCCGCTACGATGGAGGCGTATTGTTTTGCGTTGGATGCCAACGGCACCTCATCCGCCAAAGAGGCCACATAAGGAACGCCGCCTACTTTATCCAGCAAGCCCTTCTCTGCCAGCCGTTCGGTGACCGTTACCACATCCACCGGTAGATTTTTGTTGAACAGATCCAGAATCGCCTCAAAAATAGCAGCATGATCTTTGCGGTAGAAATCCTCTGCTTTCACCACATCCACCACATCAATCAAAACGTCTCCGGAAATTAAGATAGCGCCGATGACTGATTTTTCCGCATCCACATTACTGGGCGGTACTCTGCTTACCTGCTTGCTCATTATTCCGCCTCAATTTTTACCTGAAATTTCGCGGTTACACCGCTGTGTATCCGCGCCTCGATAGGAAACACACCGACCGATTTCAACGGCTCTCCAAGCAAAATCTTCTTCTTGTCCAGATCCAAATGCATGTCGCGCTGAACCGCTTCGGCAATATCCTTACTGCCCACTGCCCCGAACAATTTCCCGTTCTCGCCGGATTTCGCCCGAATCACAAACGTCTTATCCCGGAGTGACGCAGCCAGAGCCTGTGCTTGTTCCAATTCCTTTTTCTTTTTGGTATCGGCGGCCTGTTGCTTGTTCTTCATCTCGTTGACATTTCCGGCGGTCGCCGGCACTGCGATTCCCCGGGGAATCAAATAATTTTTCGCATAACCGTCACTGACGGAAACCAAAGAATCTTTCTTTCCCAGATCCTTCACGTCCTGTTTCAAAATTACTTCCATAATTACCTCCATTTCGCCGCAGCGCGGCCCTGTAAATAGTCATATAACAATCACGCCAAAAGGGTACGGACCGAACCGACTCTTCCGTCATGCATCACTTTCTCAAATATTCTTTAATATGCCGAAAGAGAGATTTCTGCGCGTAATCCAAAGACACATCGCTCAGTGCGGCGCCCGCCGAAGTCAAGTGTCCGCCGCCGCCCATTCCCTCCAGGATAACCTGCACATTGATGTCGCCAAACGAACGCCCGCTGATAAAAATGGTGCCGTTGCTTTCCGACAAAACAAAAGAAGCATCGATCCCCGCCACATTCAGCATCTGGTCTGCCGCCAGAGCCGCCACAAACTTGGCATTTTTGATATGGGGCCCGCACACCGCCACCGCCACGCTTCCCTCCACGATCTGCGTGGTACTGGTGACCGCGGAAATTTGAGAAAACGTCTCAAAATCAGGCTGAAAATACATCCGAACGGCCACGGTATCCACTCCCTGACTCCGGAGAAACGAAGCCGCCTCAAACGTACGGATTCCCGTTTTAAACGTAAAATTTTTCGTATCCACCAAAATACCCGCGTAAAGAGCTTCCGCCTCTACCGTCGGAATGGAAATATGAGGAGAAAAATAGGATAAAATTTCAATCATCAATTCACTTGTGGAAGAAGCATAGGTTTCGGAATAATATAGCACCGCGTTTTTAATAAAATCCGCACCCCGCCGGTGATGGTCGATGACAGCCACTCGGGAAGCATAGTCCAGCAGCCTGGGGCATTCCGTCATGGACTGCTTGAACGTATCCACCACAACTACCAATGCATTTTCATCAATAAGATTCAACGCATAACTGGTATCCGTAAAAATCTCATCATACCCCGATTTCTTCAATTTCTCCATCATGGCAGCAATGGACTGGTTTTCGTCGTTCAGCACGATAACCGCTGTTTTCTCTCGGATCTGGGCGGCCCGGTACACCGCCAGCGCCGCGCCCAAGGAATCCATATCGCAATTACTATGGCCCATAATCAGAACCCGGGAGCTTTTGTCGATTTCTTCCCGCAGCAAATTGGAGATGACCCGCGCCTTTACCTTCGTCCGCCGCTCCATCTCGATGTTGCTGCTTCCATAATACGTATCAGCGCCATCCACACGAACGATAACCTGATCCCCGCCACGGCCAAGTGCCAGATCCAAAGCGGCCTCCGCCTCTCGGAAATTGGCTTCCACCGAATGACAGGACGCGGAAATACCAATGCTTAACGTTACCGGTATGTTGTTGCCAAACGAAATTTCTTTCGCCATATCCAAAATAGCGAACCGTTCCTTCTCCAATTCCTTCAGATACTTATTTTCAATCAAAATCACATAGCGATCCCGGACCAATTTCCGGACCAGCGCGCCTTTGCCAGCCAGCCACTTATCAAACAGCTTTGACAATTCCACCAAAATCTGATTGATAACCGATTCGCCGTTGGATTGATAAATTTCCTCATAGCTGTCGATCACGATTTCCCCGATGGCAATTCGGTTTTCCTCATGAACCTTCTTCAGCTGCTCCAATTCCGTAATATCCACAAAACAGGCCATAACGGCAAAGGAATTTGACGCAGACCCGCTCAGCTTAACCACGTTGCAAAGCATCCGGAATGTCTTATCTTCCATCTCAATGACGCTGTGCATGTCTTCCGACTGCTGCTCCAGCTTGTTGCGAATCCGCAGAAGATAGAGTTCTTTGGAGGTTCGTTTCATCACCTCTTTAGAAGGAAACAATTGGGAAAAAAAAGAGTTGTACCAAATCAGCCTGCCCGATTCGTTGAGAAACATCACCGGCAGCTGAAATTGCTTCAGCCAGCCGGAAGTATAGCCGGTCTTATCCTCCGGAGACAAAACAAGATTGGACAGCAACCGTGTGGTCTCGCGCTTGGCCAGGAATGCCACCAGGACATTAATGGCCACCATTAAAAAAAGCAAAACAAAATAAACCAAGGCAGAATAACGGTCCTTCCCCTTGATATGCGTATACATTCCGCATGCCAGCACAAGAACGAGAATCGAAAGATTGATGACTTTCATATTGATGCGCCGGAAGCTAAACTTTTTTTTCAAGCGGAATCCACATCCTTCCTTCTCCCGCAAGCAACCGCGGTCAATCGTTCTTCACCCGCTGCCTACGGTGCAGGGTTCTCCTCCAGCATCCTCAGCCGAATGTTCCGGTATGCCTTTTTGGCCAATTCCTCTTGCTCCCAGCCGAGTCTCCCGCCCACAGCGTACGCCAACGCGATCACTTCTGCCAATTGTTCCCCGATTTCATTCTTTTCTACGTTTTCCATGGTGGAGAGCGTCCGGTATAACTGCGCGACGGACAGAAGCAGATCTGCCTTGCATTGTTCCAACTGCCTCACGTTATCAAATACATCGATGCGGCGGTTCATCCGTTTTCGCCTCCTAATAATAAAACGGCGCACCCGAACCGGTTGCGCCGCTCATGCCTTGTGTATCAATCTGCCGAAAACGGCATCAGCGCAACGTGTCTTGCTCTTTTGATCGCTATGGTCAGCTCTCTCTGATGCTTGGCACAATTGCCGGTAATTCTCCGCGGGAGAATCTTCCCTCTCTCCGAAACAAACTTTCTTAATTTGCTGATTTCTTTATAATCAATGGATTGAGCCTTCTCCGCGCAGAAAGGACAAACCTTCTTTCTGCTTCTTCTCTTCATACCGCCTTTCGAGTCACCCTTGTCGTAAGAGTCTCTGCCGCCGGCTTTATTCTCTTTCTTAGCATATGGCATTGTTTTTGTATCCTCCCTTCTACATTTCTGCTTTCGCCTTCCATTTTGTGTCCGGCTGGTTCATCATACTCAAAAGGGAACGTCCCCGTCATCCTCATCCAAGGCAAAAAAGCCATCCGGAACGGAGGAACCCGTATCGCCCGATTTTTCTCCAAAGGAAGGCGGCGGAGTCAACCCGGACACATTGCTGCCGGAATCGTTCCGTTTGCTTTCGCAGAATTCCACCTCGTCGGCAATCACTTCCGTGGCGTAATGCTTCTTCCCCTCCTGGTCATCCCAAGAACGGGTCTGAATGGAACCTGCCACGGCAATTCTGCTGCCTTTTGAAAAGTACTTGCTGACAAATTCAGCAGTCTGTCTCCATGCCACCACAGGGATGAAATCCGCCTGAGACTGTCCTTCCGACTTAAAGCGCCGGTCTACGGCAACCGTAAACTGACACACCGCCGTCTGGTTGGAGGCCGTATAACGCAATTCCGGATCGCGGGTCAATCGTCCCATCAAAACCACTTTGTTCATATGATTCACCTGTACTTTCTTTCATCAAACTCAGCAATCTTTCCGCAACACAAGAAACCGGAACACGCCATCTGTGATTTTGAAAATCCGCTCAAGCTCTGCCGGGAAGGATGGCTCCGAAGCAAACGTAGCCAATACATAATATCCATCGTTGCAATCCTGGATCGGATAAGCCAGACGTCTCTTGCCCCACTCCGCAAATGTGTCGAGAGTAGCAGAAGTCTCGAGAAGAGTTTTGAACTTCCCAACCACTTCCTGAACGCCTTCTTCACCTAATTCCGGGTTAACAATAAACATTACTTCATAATTGTTCATGTCATTCACCTCCTTTTGGACTAGACGGTCCTGCCGAAACAGGACAAGGATCAATACTTCAGTTTTTGATTATAGCATACTCTCCGGAAAAAGACAAGCAATTTTTCGTACAGGATTACAATATCTATATTGCATCACACTAAAAAAGAGCGGCATTCGGTTTCCTGCCGTACCATTTTGTTACGGCGCAAAAGCTTGACATGACCCCACGGTGCAGGGCGCAGGCCGATTTCAAGTTCTTACATAACAGTTTTCGTAGCAACGATATCCGTATTGAAAATATTTGGAATCAAAACCTGCCCGATCTCGATCGGGGCTGTGACAGATATGCTATGAATCTCTTTCATGACGTCAAAAATGTTTTCCTTCGCGACCGGCCGAGCCGTTTTTACGCTTACCACTCGGTTGCCGCGATTGGAAACCCGCATGGTTGACGTCACTGTCCTGGTCGGGTTGGTACACTCTTCGATTGCATATTGTCTCCCCTTCGGGCAGGCATTACCGGCAACGGCAACAGCACTTCCCTCCGATTGTACCGTTATAGAACAGCCCCTTGGGCAAATGATACAGGTTAGCTTACGCGTCATTCTAATTCCTCCACGGAAACACAAATCTCTTTTCCTGCTTTTTGCAGCAGTTCCGATTCTAGCGTTATTCTTTCCATTTCTCCTGGAACGGCCCTTACGCGAACGGAGGCCGCCAGCCTTTCCTCTCCGGAGGTTACGGCGACACGCACTTTGCCGAACGGTTTCGCTACCCTGAAAAAAAGAGATACCGCCCGTTCCTGGTTCTTATGAATTCTCTGCGGCAGCACATAACGCACACCGAAACCTGCATTTGTTTGGATGCATTCGGTATTTATGCCACCGTTCTTTACGAATACCGCCGCACCGCGACCGGCTATCTCAGCCTCGTCCGACACGTAGTCTACCAGGTCATGCACCTGTAAAACATTGCCGCACGCAAAAATACCGGGGATAACGGTTTGACGGCTTTCATCTACCTGTGCCCCTCCGGTTGCTGCGTCCAAGGTGATTCCGATCGCCTCGGTCAACTCATTTTCGGGAATCAGCCCGACTGATAAAAGCAACGTATCACAAGGAATATAACGCTTTGTATCCTCTATTACGTGACGGTCCTCATCTACGCGGGCAACGGTTACGCCCTCTACGCGATCCCTTCCATGGATTTCCGTCACAGTATGACTAAGATAAAGCGGGATACCAAAATCCTCTAAGCACTGTACGATATTACGGGTTAGCCCGCCCGAATAGGGCATTATTTCGCAGACGCCTTCCACCTTTGCCCCTTCCAGGGACATTCTGCGTGCCATAATCAGCCCGATGTCGCCGGAACCCAAGATAACGGCACGTTTACCCACCGGGAATCCTTCGCAATTCATCAGCTTTTGCGCCGTGCCTGCGCTGTAAATCCCCGCTGGTCTTGTACCGTAGATAGGAAGGGCCCCACGGCTCCGCTCCCTGCATCCCATTGCCAGAATAATCGCCTCTGCTTTTATAATTAGAAGCCCCTGACTATTATATGCCGTAACGATACGTTCTTTGGAAACGTTGGTAACCGTTGTTTCGAAGAAGACCGGAATACCGCGCTCATTTACCATTTTTGCATAAGCCGCCGCGTACTCAGGTCCCGTCAGCTCTTCTCCTAATTTATGCAGTCCGAACCCGCTGTGAATGCACTGTTTTAAAATACCGCCCAATTCTTCTTCTCTATCCAAAATAACAATATCGGTTACGCCGCTGTCGTACGCACTGACGGCAGCCGCCATGCCGGCGGGACCGCCGCCGATAATGACCATTTTCTTTTCCAGCATCATCGTCCACCTGCCAATAGGAAAGATTGCCCGCCCTTTTTCGTAACCTGCTCGAATGGTATTCCGTTTTCTTCTGCAATCAGCCGCATAATATAAGGTAAGCAAAACCCGCCCTGGCAGCGTCCCATGCCAGAACGGGTACGGCGTTTTACGCCGTCCACATCGAAAGCCGGCGGGTTGCGGCGGATTGCGTCAACGATCTCACCTTCGCTGACCGTTTCACAGCGGCATACGATTCTGCCGTATTCCGGATGTTGTTTGATATAAATCTCTTTTTCCTGCTCATCCATGCTGCGGTACGCACGGGTGTCCTCACGGGAACCGTTCCAAGACGGATTCTCTTCCAATATAAGACCGCATCTTCTCAAAATATCCGCCGTACATCGCGCGATGGCAACACACGACGAAAGCCCAGGCGAGTCAATGGCGGCAACATGGATGAAGCCATTGACTCGCGTTGAGGCCTCAATAATAAAATCTCCATTCTGTTCGGAAGCACGCACTCCACAAAAGGAAGTAATAACCTTGCGGAAATTGATCGACGGCACCCCTTTGGCGGCAAGCCGCATTACGGTTTCTAATCCCTGCGGCGTTGTTCTCGTGTCTTCCGGCGTATCGACAACGGCAGCGGTCGGACCGGTCAGCAGATTCCCATCCACTGTTGGGGCAACCAAAACGCCCTTTCCGTTCTTTGTCGGCGTGTGAAAAACCGTGTGGGAAACCGTTTTACCCTCAGACTTATCAAGCAGCAGATATTCTCCGGCACGCGGAATAATATCAAAGAACCCATCACCTGCAAGAGCCGCGATTCTACCGGCACAAGCGCCGGCACAATTAACAAAATAACGTCCCTGCACCCGTCTCCCATCGGCAGCGGTTACCGTAAATACATGGTTATTTTCTTCTATTTCAGTAATGTCGAAGTTACGTTTCAGCGCGGCGCCATTATCCATCGCATTGCCAACCGCCGCGATGGTCAGAGCATAGGGACAGATGATCCCGGCGGACGGAACCAGGAGCGCGCCGGTAACCTCGCCGGATAAACTCGGCTCCAAACGGCGAACTTCCTCGCCTGACAGTAGTTTCATTTCTTCTACACCGTTGATTCGTCCGCGCTGATACAGTGTATCCAATACTTGTTCCTCAGCCTTTCCAAAAGCGACAACGATCGAACCGTTATTGCGGTACGGCACATGCAACTGTCTTGCGGCTTCGTACAGCAGCGAAACGCCTTCCACGTTCAGACGCGCTTTCAGCGTTCCGGGTTCGGGATCAAAACCTCCGTGAATAATACCGCTGTTCGCTTTGGAAGCGCCGCAGGCGACATCGTTTTCTTTTTCTAAAAGGCAGACGGATACGCGATATTTTGTCATCTCGCGAGCCAGCATCCCGCCAATTACGCCGGCGCCTGCAATCAATACGTCATAAATCATGTTTACAACCTTTCTGCCTGCGCGATATCATTTTCTTCCAGCAACAGACAAATCATTTCACCGATTTGGTATTCGCTTTCGCAATCTACCGATAAGCAATATGTATTTCGATCCTCGCATGTAACCGACATGAGCCGACATTCGTTTTTGCACAGGCTTTTCCCCACCTGTCCGATAGTACCGTCTCGGCTAAGCGACACCCGAACCCGGTAAATGCTATGTTCCTTCCGCTTTTGCAGACGTACGCTGACGGAACGCAGCAGCAGAATGGCAATCATCACAAATGCCGCCATTGATAGGGAGATATAATAATAGCCAAGCCCGATCGCAAGACCCATACAGGCAGTCGTCCATAAGCCAGCGGCCGTTGTTAGGCCCCGTATGCGGTTGCCGCTGATTAGAATGCATCCTGCGCCTAAAAAACCGATGCCGCTGACCACTTGCGCTCCGATACGGTCAACGCCACATTGATATTGTACCGCCATTGCCTCGCTCATAATCATTACGCCGGTCGCACCCAAACAAACCAATACATGGGTGCGTAGTCCCGCGTCGTGTTTTGTACCGGAGCGTTCCATCCCAATTGCGCCGCCAATCAGCAGCGAAAGAAAAAGCCTTATCAATATTTCCAACCAGTTATCCGGAATCAGGTACATGATCGAGTGTCTTGTATCCTCTCTTTCATCATAGTGAAGACTGACGCATGAATCGTTCAGCCGCTTGGTGCCATCCAGCATTCCGACTGTTCCGCTCAAAGAAACCAAAGTTCTTTGTTTCCGGTAGAGACAGCCGTTGCGCCGCAGCCAAGCGCCGCCGTAACTTCCGCTTTGGTTTCAATCAGTCCTCCGGCAATGATCGGAACCGTGCCATCCGCAAAACGCTTAATTGCTTTTTGAATGACCCCAGGCATAATCTCAATCATATCAGGCGCGCTGGACAAAAGCATTTCATTCATACTGTCAAGTCCCTGCGAATCAAACAGGAAAAAACGCTGTACCGTTAACAATCCGCAGTCCTTCGCACAACGGATCAATGGACCGCGCGTGCTGATGATTCCGTCTGTTCCGCAGTTTGCGAGGTATTCGATTCCGGATTTATCCTTTCCGATGCCATCGGTTAAATCAATATGGATAAAAATCCGTTTGCCAGCCTGCTTGGCGGCGGCAATCCGCTCCTTTACCGTCAATAAATTCGCTTTTAAATAGAAAATAACCTCTGCGGGTGAGCGGAAAGGCTTCTCCCACTGATCATCCCGAACCGCCGCAATAATCGGCGCTCGGCCCAAAACATCCAACAATTCCACAAGTTTCATAACATGTCTCCTAAAAAAAGACGCAAAGCTCCTAAAATAGCTTTGCGTCTCCATTACTCGTTGTTATTCTAACCCTTCGTTGGGAAAATGTCAAGATGTTTTTTTGCACGCGGGACTGTTAGAATTCAAATTTCGTCGTCCGTTCAAACATGCCGTCCAAGGTGCTCCTGGGATCTTTTTTCTCAAACAGGACCTGATAGATGGATTGTGAAATCGGCAGCTCCACGCCATGCAGTTCCGACAAGCGAACCAGCGCCTTGGAGGTATCCACCCCCTCCGCCAATTTGGTCATGGGGATACCCTTTATGTAATTCTCCCCATACATCCGGTTATGACTGTATTCGGAAAAGAGCGTCGCCTGGTAGTCTCCCAAATGAGACAATCCATAAACCGTCAGTTCATTGCCGCCCATCGCCCGGACCAGCCTTGCGATTTCCCTTGCGCCCCTTGCCATCAGCGCCCCCTTCAAGCCCGGACAATCAAAGCCGTCCAGCATACCCGCCGCAATCCCCATAACGTTTTTTGACGCGGCGCCGATTTCACAGCCAATCAGATCCTGTCCGTAATAAAACCGGATCAGCGAGCTGTTCAATTCACGAACCAGAAACTTTGTTGTCTCAATGTCTTCCGATCCTATGATCATACAGCTGGGCCGACCGGCGTAATAGTCCTGCACATGGCCGGGACCGACCCAAATGGCAACCTTTGCCGCCGCGCTTACCTCCTCGTGGAAGATTTGTGTCAGTCTCTTTCCCGTCCCGCTTTCCAGTCCCTTCATACACAGTACGAAAGTCTTTCCGCCTATCGGTACCCGAGATACCATATCCTGTAAAAAGCCGCGAAATTGCTGCGCTCCAATGGAGACCACAATGGTATCCGAAGCAGACACAGCGTCCTCCAGATCATCCGTCAGCCGGATGGAATCCGGCAACGTAATATAATCGTTCCTTCGTTCCGCCAAAAAGCGCTGGTAATCCGGTGCGTTCGTCAGTCCATACAACGTCACCTGATGATGTTTCACCGAATCGCAATACCACGCAATGCAGCTTCCCCATCTGCCGCAGCCAATCACCGTTATTTTCATAATTCTATCCTACTCCTTTCCGGATTTGCGCCATCTCCGGCCCAATATGCCGGAAACAACAAGACCTATCCCCACCGGCCGACCTTGTCCGCGATCGTTCCCCCTCACACGGATAAAAAACCCTGCGGCACGATTAATTCATATTCCCCTCTTCGCAGCAAAGAAACCAGTTCCCGCTCATTTTCCGGTAAAACAGAACAGGTAATGCCGCTCCGGCAAGCATGCGACACTTCGTGGCAATCGCTGCCCGATAAAAAGCGGAGGCTATGTTCCCTGGCATAGGCCAATGCCAGCTCATTATGGCTCACCTGCCTTGGATGAGCATTATATACCTCTACGCCATCTAATAAAGAAGGCTCCGCCCGGGTCAGTCCTACCCGAAAGGGATGAGCCTGAAACAGCAGCAATCCTTCCCGATCGCACAGTTCCCGCATCGCCGCCGGAGAAAATCGATCCAGCCGCGGATGAGCCAGCAGAAACGACCGTGTTACGCCAAACACCAGATAATCATTCGGTGAACCGGCAAATCGCAGTTCCATTCCCTGGTAAACCTGCATTCCCTTTTTCCGAGCGGCCTCTTTCGCCCGCTCCGTTCCCCGCAGATAGCAATCCACCTGTTTTGTCCAATCGCTATCCGGCATCTTGCGTTCTAACGACTGAAAAAAGCCATCAAAATAATGATCCGTGATCACCAGCCCGCTGTAACCGCCCTGGTGGTAAAGGTCCACCAAATCATCCCCGTACACCTGTCCGCAAGGACTGACTTCTTTTGTATGTGCGTGAGTCTCCAGCTTCCACATGACAGCCGCCTCCAAACTCTTTATCCACTCTAAGGAAAAATAGAAATCGCTCCCTGTTATATCACAAAAGGCGTTTTCTGTCAAATCCCAAGCTCGTTTTAAAAAGGCGAGCGCTTACCAAACAGGTAAAAAGCTTAGGCAGATTCGGCAGGTTGGATGCAGAAGAAAAGAGACAACATGGACGGATATAAATCGTTAAGGTATCGTATTTATTGTTTCCTATTTTATTGTGCCCTTTATACCAGTAAGAATGTTCTGATTCTTCAAACGTGATCTCTTTTGCGTGCTGTGATTTTCCGTACTTGACTTTTCTTACATTTACCCGTTCGATTCTTTCGTATTTTATAAAATATTTCGATTTTTATAGATTCAGCAGTGTACAGATTTCTATAACTATGCTACACTCTTCTCATCGGACCGGCCTGCCGCGTTCGTCATTCTCTGTCAGAGAAAATACCAAACAAAATAGAATCGATTTCACTGGCTTTTTCAACGGAATCAAAAAGCCATGTGTTATTTCGTTTACTCTTTTGGAGGAAGGAGATGTGTTGTATGAAACAGTGCGCGTTGCTGCCGCGCCGGGTGCGGACCGGCAAACGGCTGACCGGGTACGCATTCTGGCAGCGTTCTGATCAGCGTCTGCGGTTCCCCGCCAGATCCCGCCGGGGCCTGTGGTTCTTCCCCTTCGGCTGAGTTCCCTCGCGAGCCACAACAGTATAACAATTTT
>PPYF01028549.1_pt1 | contig 15854 bp, 14 predicted proteins | sample 1559871 | NCBI WGS metagenome assembly PPYF01 (sample SAMN08240021, study PRJNA423297) | Human gut metagenome, whole genome shotgun sequencing project. | reverse complement strand
AACGTCCTCATCGTCTAGAGGCCTAGGACACGACCCTTTCACGGTCGGTACCGGGGTTCGAATCCCCGTGAGGACGCCATCATTTAAAAACCCGATAGCTGTTTAGCGTCGGGTTTTCGTTTTTACCGAAACTCCCGTGACATAGTTCTAAATTGACCTAAACGTCATGGGAGTTTGGACATAATAGTCCTTAATAATATTTATGGATCATAATAATAGGAATTACCCTTGGAGTCAAATTCAACTCATTAAATTTACGAAAGATTTTTCTCAGGGTAAAAAATCTCGGAGCTATGTTCCGGGACTTTTGGATTAAGACATTCGAAGCTTTGACCGTTTTACAGACTCATGCGTTAAATGTTTGCGGTCACTATTTTTGAAAAAAGGTTAAAGAGCAGTGCCGTAATCAAAAATGCTTTTATTGCCGGATTAAGCTCCAACCTTGTGAACTTTCGATTTTCTGCATCCTTACTGCTTTGTTGAAAAGATTTGGGAACATTATCGTTGGCTAGTATAAAATTCTAAAAATACATTATCTAATTAGAAAAAGAAGTATAATACGGCCATGAATGGAGGAATTTCATGGCCGGTCGTACGCGCAAATTTAACCCCGTCTTATCTGAACAAGACAAAGCCACTCTTGAGAAGATCGTTTCTTCTAGGACTGAAGAGATTCGGAAGGTACAACGCGCAAAGATGATTCTGTTGGCCGCCTCCGGGAGCAGTAACACCGATATTGCAAATAACCTTGGGATTTCCCGTCCTGTCGTTAACAAAATAATCAAGCGTTTTTCTTCAGCCGGAGTTCAGGCAGCCTTAGAAGATGCAGCACGACCGGGGCGTCCGAAAGAACTGGATCCTGAGCAGCAGACATGGATTATTTCTTTGGCTTGCAGCAAGCCTAGAGAGCTGCCCGACGGACCGGCATTAGAGCTCTGGACTCTCTCTGCTCTTACCAACTACGTTAGAAGCCACTGCAAAGAACATGGCTTTGATCGACTTGAATCTGTTGCGGCCTCTACCATTTGGTATTTATTAAACGAGTCGGAGATTAAACCACACCGAATTCGCTATTACTTGGAAAAGAAAGATGAGCAATTCGAGGCTAAAGCCAAGGAAGTGTTATTGCTCTACAAAAAGATTGAATGGATAACGAAATTAGCGAAGAAATACGATGATTCGGAAGAGGAAATAACGCTTGTTGATCAAGAAGTTTTTATTTCTTACGACGAGAAACCGGGCACTCAGGCGGTAGAGAACAAGTATAAAGATCGGAATCCGAAACTCGGGAAAGGTTTTGTTCGGCGCGATTATGAATACGTCAGACACGGAACCGTCTCCCTGCTGGCAGGAATAGATTTGTTAACCGGAAAAGTTCACAGCATCGTCTGCGAATCTCATAAATCATCGGACTTCATCGACTTCTTAAAGATGCTGGATAAGACCTATCCGGAAGAAATCGTTATCAACATAATCTTGGATAACCATTCTGCGCACCGTTCCAAAGAAACCATGAATTACTTGGCCGCACAGCCGAATCGGTTTAAATTCACCTTCACGCCGAAGCATGCATCCTGGCTCAATCTCATTGAATCCTTCTTCGGGAAGATGGCCAGAACCTGCCTGAGGGGACTGAGGGTTCGTTCTAAGGAAGAGCTTGTCGAACACATTAACCGCTGGATCAGGCAAGTCAATGCGGAACCGGTAGTCTACCGCTGGAAATGGAAGCTTGAAGACATCGAGTCCGCTTTTACTTAATTGATAACGTTTTTATAGATTGAATTACTAGATCAATACTGACAACTTCCTATTCGAGGTCGGTATCGTCAGTATTTATCGTTCTAACAGATATGAGATCCCCCTTGATGAATAATTCGTCACTTTCATTTTTTGTGGGGATAAAGAGCACTCATGTAACCAGTTAAAAATAGCGAACAATTATCCTCGCTTACTCTAATTTTAGACAAAACCCTAATTACTTCTGTTAACTCGTTGACCATAATGGACATATAAAGGCAAAACGATCCCACTATTTTCAAACTCGAGGAAATACCATGTTGTTCATCCATCACGCAGCAGTTTACCCCGGCTCTCCAACTTGGAGTTCGCTGAAGTCGGGGGGGGGTGTTTATAATTCTAACCTCAATTGTCTCTGTCGCATTTGCAAATACCAGTAGCAGCAGGGAAGATACAAGAGATGAAGTTGAACTTCAGGAGACAGTAACTGTTGATCAGACATTAGCAAACAAAAAGCTCATTCAGGGTAATTTAAAGGACGGTTTGTATTACGCAGATGGCGGCAAAACACAAAAAATTATCCTTACGGAGATTGACGCAATAACAGGAATCGGGCTCTCTGCAAACAAAGGAAGTAATGCTAGAGGCTTGTTCACAGCGAAGACAATTGCTAACGCTCCAGCCTCTACAGTTCAGAACTTAGATATTAGTTCCAAAACAATCAGTTCTTCTAATGGCAATGTTTTTGTCAGTATAGGGTTTGAGGGATCAAGAGAGCGCAACAAGCAAACTGAACAACATATAACCGTGTCGGTTGATGCAATTAATTCCGGCGATGGTCAATTAATAGGGCCGCGTGACTACATCCAACAAGGGTTCATTGCAAACGGCGCTTTTTTGGTCTATGACGGCAAACAAAAAATTACCGGTAAAATCAACAAACTAACGACTAGCGCCCCAGGTAGAGGTGTTGGTTTCCTGCTCTATAACTCAGCGAATAGCCAAGCTAACTATGCTCAGCAAATTTTTGAGGGGGAAATTGGTGAAATAGGCTCTCTGGAAGTTCCGTTTAATTATGGGATAAGAGCTTATCGCGGAGGACACCAAATAATTGATAAAGTCGGTTCCGTTTACGGAGTATCTGCTGCTATTGATGCGACACTGAATGATGTGTGGGACTCTTTACAACTTATCAAAAGTGTAGACACGGTTGTCTCTCACAATACACAGAGTTCTAACGGGACTTATTTTTCGTATGGCATTCAAAATTGGTCGGATGTTGGGAACCACGATTACATTGGTTCGCAGGTAGTAGGTGTGACTGAAAAGATAAGTGCTTATTCGCAATATGGTCAGGCTATAGCAATCCACAATAAGGGAGGCAACCAAACTATACAATCACTATCCAAATATGATCCGAATAATGGCAAGTATGGTGTAGAGGTGTCTGCAATCGCTAAGCAATCACCTGTAGGACTGCGAGTCCGCCCTCGTTTGTATGATGATGAACATTATGTAAAGACGACTACAGCTCTTGAGGGCCCCTTCTATTTTACTGACAGTTCTCTCCAGGTGATGCCTCCTACAAATGCAACTACTGGGCGCCCAGTGACTTATGGTAATTCAGAACTTTGGTTTAAAGCTAATCCTTATGGTTCCGTACTTAGTTTATCTCCTAAGCAGGGGATTATTATTCAAAAGGGAAGCAACGAAGACAACACCAACACGTGGTTGAGATTAGGAGAACGGGATAAGCCATATACAGTTAGAATGACGGCAGACAATTATATTAATGACAGCGGAATGTTTGCTGGAAATGGTTCGATCCGTTTCGAAGCTGCATACCTCAGCGATAATCATGTATTGTCCGCGAATCAACCGAATATAAAGGAACCTGACCCTAATAAGCCCGATCCTTCTTCTCCTGACGATTATGTTTTATCTAAAAATCACGGCTATGAAGGCAGAAACTTAACTAAATCCCAATCCAGCGTTCAAACAGAAAAAAAACTGGATATAAACTTTAAAGGCCTTTTGTCATCCGTTGCAGACCGAGATCAACCAACGGATCAAGAAAGCCCCACTAATCCGAACGAGCCTATTGAGCCAGAAGAGCCTAAACCCCAGCCCTACATAGATTATAAGTATCCATATGGTATCAATGGGCCGTATGCGAAATATTGGGCAGTGGGCGGGAAGACTGGACAAGCTCCATACGTTTATCTCAATAAGATTGATACGATTGATGGAAACCCAATTGCGGCGGATCGTTCAAATGCCTCTTCACTAAATTTGGTCGTTAAGGCTTATGTTTATGAGAATGGAAAAAATACCGGAGTACTGATAAATTCCGATAATTTTTGCAGCGGAGGCAGGTGCGAGGGTAAAGATCACGTTCCCGGGTGGCCCGGTTCAAGAGATGACGCCAAATTAGCTAGTGCTTTCTGGTTGCTAAGAAGTGTAGCAAACAGTATCTTTGCCAATGAAGGCGTGGAGAATATGGGTTCACAAGATTACATTCTTATAAAAGATGACTACAAAGAAGGTTTGAATGGCCTTTCCAAAGGCACTAAATGGCACATATTATCCGATGAACACGGAAATCAATTAAAAGACGAAAACGGTCAGCCTATTATTCGTCGCTGGGATCCAAACGATCCTAAGGCAGAGCTCGCAAGACCGGCGGGATGGGTATATTTGCCTGAAGGTGTAGTTAATAATTCCTATAAGGCTCAATGGTACTTTGAAGACTCTGAGCTTGTCGCTGAAACCGCAACTTCAATAAAAGAATATGAAGCACTCCATTTGCCCAAAGATGTTAAGTACCGTGGAGAAATAATTGATTTAGCCACATCTATACCATGGGAGCCTTTAGAACCCGGATTTACGCATCCTAAACCCTTGTTTCCTGCAACACCTATACCAAAACCTGAACCTACGCCTACGATGAAATCGATCGAGTCGATATCCCTTAGCCATTATTTTACGTGGCGGCAGGAAATCGATACGCTTCATCAAAGACTGGGAGAGGTTCGTGATAACTATGAATTGGAAGGTTTATGGGCAAGAGGGTATGCCGGAAGGAATAGGTTGAGCCACAACGGTTACTCTTTTAAAGATAATTATCGTGGGATTCAGATTGGATTAGACCGCAATTATTACGAGTACAAGGAATCTTACCGCTGCCGCGACAAGGATGGTGAGAACTTCCCGTGCAAACGAGAAAAGGCCCACGACTGGACTTATGGAACAGGAGTGTCTTATACCGAAGGTGATCTGAAGCTGAGCAGAGGCGGAAACGGAGACAACTGGATGGCAAGTCTGTGGCTGTACGGCATCCGGAAATTCTCTAATGGCGGCTATCTTGATCTAGTGGGAAAAGTCAGCCGTTTCTCGAATAAATTCTCTGCGTGGAGCAGCGATTACCTGTTAAATACTAAAGGAAGAGATAAGACTTGGGGCTATACGCTGAGCGCTGAATATGGCAACAAACACTACATTTTCAATAGTAAAGATTGGTATTTTGATCCTCAGCTTCAAATTGTATACGGCAGAATATTGGGATCGAGTTTCAGAACAAACAACGATGTCAATGTAGATCATAGAAGAATAGACAGTTTGATCGGAAGAGCCGGAGTAGCTCTAGGCTATGACGGTAAAAAGGGTTCGGCCTTTGTTAAAGTTGACGGACTCAGAGAATTCAAAGGTCGTTTTGATACCAATTACAGCCTTGATGACGGTACATCGAACCGTTCAAGATTCAATCTTCGTGAGACATGGGGAGAGATATCTGCCGGGGGTACGTACACGTTCTCTAAGAAGAAAGACAAATTTGCCCACTTCTATGTGAAGAGAAGCCTCTCCTCCAAGCTAAAGACAGATTACCGCGTGGATGTCGGAATTGAATATATTTTCTAAAGATTTATTTGCCTTTGGTTCACAGTGAAAGGCAAACAAGGAGAACTCATGAGCTGCAAATCAATTTTAACGGTGTTTGTTTTATCGGTACTGCTGAGTTTGAGCGGTTGCGCCTCGATAGTCGATAAAGATGCTCAGAAAGTAGAGATCACAACTGTTCCTGCGAATTGCTTTATCACAATCAAGGAAAAAGACGGCAAACCTGTTTATAGCGGTCAAACACCCTTCAAACAAGAACTAAACAAGGCCAAGGGTTATTTTTCCGGTCAAGTGTATGACGTACATATAGAAAGGGGTGGCTATCGTCCTGTTGATTTAGTTATTAAATCGAAGAACAATATCTGGTACGTATTCGGGAACACAATAAATGCTTTCATTCCCGGTTGGATCGGCGTCGATGCGAAGACGGAAACGATGTACGAATTATCCGAACCTAAACTAGAGATTCATCTTATCTTCGACCGTGAAACAGGTTTTCCAGGTCAAGACAAAGAAGAGAAGGACATGAATAAATGAAGAAAATTCTTTGCGTGATAACACTGGTTATACTTGGCGGCTGTGCCTCGTTAATTGAAAAGACATCGATCGAGGAACAAGGAGACGGAACATTTACATTGGCTGAGGTCAATGAAACAGAGTGGTCAGGGTCCGCTCTTTCCATGAAATTGATAAAAGAGGCGGAATCTTTCTGCCATGAGCGTGGACAAACCTTCGAGAGAATTGAAGTGAAACATAAGAATGTCGGCCGTTTTAACTATACAAACGCTCAGCTGATTTTTAGGTGCAACTAGCAGTTCAATCTATCAAGTGAATGCGGACCCGATGTCTCAAGCTTTCGTTTCCAGCGATAGACTATCGACTCCGCATTGACCTGCATGGTCCAACTGTTAATGTGATTGACAAGCTCTTCCTTAGTACGAACTCTCAACCTTCCCAAGCAGGGGCGCCCCATCTTTCCGAAAAATGATTCAATAACCTAAGGAAGCTCGGCAAAACGCTAGATTCTTCTCAGTGGACCCTCAGAGATTTAATTTTCGAGTAATTTGGCAAGAATTTTCCATTCGGGAGTGGAGGAATTGGTTAGGGCCTAATCCATTTCCTCCTTAATAGATACAGTTATCCTAGGCGAAGCTCACCTTGGTTCGATTTTCAAAGCAATTTCCGATGAACATGTTGGCAATCGAGGCCAGCATTGTTAAGCGTGCCGTATTTTTAGCAAGCCTCTCTATATCCGACTTTCTTATATCCAAACTGAACCTTAATTCGATGAAGGGTGTGTTCGACCTTGCATCTAATCGAACTCAGCACCTTTTCTTCGGCAATTTTCTCTTCAGAGAGCTTCTTTCTTTGGCTGTAACGTTTTGCGGCCGTATAACTTACGCGCTCAGGATCTGCACTCTCGCGCTTTCCCATGCCGAGATATCCGGCCTTGCTGAATACTTCCCAGTCATCTGGTCGGCGTAATTCATCAATCTTTGTCACATCGTGAACATTAGCCGGAGTCGTTACCACCGTATGAATGATTGAGATGTCTTTATCGTACGTGTCCTTATGTCGTCGTTTGTTACGCGACAGCATAGAAGACCACCTGCCAGGCACACAAAAATTCTGGAGCTATGTTCCGGGATTTCGGGCTTCAGACGGAGATCCTCGTTTCTCAGGTTACTTCTTCGGGAGATTTGCAAGCTTTTGGAACCCGAGGCCTTCATTTTCACAGAATCAGGCAAAAGACTAACTGTTTTTTGTCTTTTCACTCTTTTCAATCCGCGTAACAATAGCGATCATGGCGGCGGATTGTCACTTTGAAATCCTGTATCGCCTGAAGGAACAACCATGGAAACTCGAGATACAGAACAGAAAGAAATAACAGAAAAATTCATAAATCAGGCAATTGAAGGCCATCGAGCCCATGACCTGAATTGGAAAAGAATTCCCGGATTTAACGTCAGCGTGCTGGAAAAAGACGCAGTCAATCGGAGCTGCTTTTACACGCTCTCTATGGCAGTGATTTTTCAGGGCGAGAAAATAGTCGATGTCGGCGACAATCAATATCAGTACGGAGGCGGTTCCATGATCGTCACCTCTGTGGAAGTCCCGACTTCCTACCGTATCCTTAATGCCAGTCCCGAGCGTCCTTTTGTATCTGCCTCCATGAAACTCGACCGCGCTTTGCTGGCCGAAATCATGGGAGAGATCTCGGGAAAGAAAGAGTTTCCGCCTTCTGAAGACAGCAATGCTTTTTGCGTCGCCAAGACGCCGGTTCAAATTTCAGATTGCTTTTTAAGACTTCTTCGTCTCGCAGAACATCCTGAGGACATGGACTTTGTGTTCCCATGCATTCAGCGAGAACTCCACTATTTTGCACTGACAGATCCACAGTGCAGCAACCTTAGAGAGCTTTGCACAGGCGGTTTGCCTAGCAATCGAGTATCCAAAGCAGTTGAGTGGCTCAAACAATACTACAAAGAACCGATCCGTATTCAAGAGCTCGCAGACATGGTATACATGTCTTCTTCTACTTTCCATAACCATTTCAAAAACGTGACTTCGCTGACGCCCCTGCAGTATCAAAAACGTCTGCGTCTTCATGAGGCTAAGCGTTTAATGATTACTGAGTCATACAACGCATCCAGTGCAGCCTTTGAAGTCGGGTATGAAAGCGTTCAGCAGTTCAATCGAGAATACAAGCGCCTGTTTGGTAAACCTCCTGTCCAGGACGTCTCCGGTTCATAACTTTTTCTTGATAAAAAGAAGCAAATATTACTCGTGGTTTTGCACAAGAGAGGCCTAATCCTAAAAGGATTAGGCAAATATGCGAGTCATTCAAGGCAAAGATAAAAATACGAGCCTCCTAAAATATCCTTAACAAATAGGAGCTTGTGATGACAAACACCTTGAAGAGAAGATCAGTCCTTGTAGCCTCCGCAGCCGCATTAGTCGGAGTCTCTGTTGAAGAAAGCCAAGCAAAGACAAGCAAAGCGAAAGATCCGGATTTGGATAGCGTTCTAGAAAGGCTCTTAGATCAAAAAGAACGCGGAGCAACACTCAGTCCGGTTCAAAAATACTGTGCTCTCCTTTCCTGTGTAACCGCACAAGCGCTTTCTGAGGCCGCAGAGAAGATTGTCCTCAGAGCTTTTCGCCGCTCGAAATCAGAGAAATCGTTTATCAGTGCGCTCCTTATGTGGGAATCGGGCGTGTCCAGGAAACCATGGAAGGCGTCAACGATGCATTTAAAGAAGCTCACATTTCATTGCCTCTGCCGACGGCAACGACCGTAACGGATAAGAACAGAAGAGAATCCGGAGAGCAGATGGTCATGAAACTCAACAGCGACCGCATGAAGCAGATTTTGTCTCAGGTCCCCAAAGATGAATATGACCTCAGAGTCAACGACCTGTATGACTTCTGCTTCGGCGATTTCTACACTCGCTCCGGATTAAGCCTCAAAGATCGAGAACTCGTTGTGTTTGGTGCAATTGCTACCTTAGGAGGCTGCGAAGCTCAGCTGCGCAGTCATATCGGAGCCAATCTCCGCGAAGGTACAACAAAAGCACAGTTGGTTGACGCACTGAGAGTCATGCTTCCGTACTTGGGATTCCCGCGGACTCTGAATGCAATGAACCAGGTCAGCCAAATGACAAAGGATTCGAAATGATTAATCGCAGAACTTTTACGTTATTCAGTATGTGCACTGCTGTCGGTGTCTCTGGTTTGGCCAATGCACAGGCTGATAAGAAACCGAAAATCTTGGTGGTATATTTTTCCAAGACGAACCACACAAAGAATATTGCCGACACCATTGCTCGTTTGACGGGTGCTGATGAACTCAGAGTTGAGGTCGTTAAACCTTATCCTGAGGCCTATCGTTCGACAACCGAAGTCGTGAAGAAAGAATTGGAAAAGGGCATCGTGCGCGAGATCAAGGCCCCCGAAGTCGATCTTTCCAAGTACGACGTGATTATTTTCGGAACCCCGACTTGGTGGCACCATGTAGCCATGCCGCTTCAGACATGGATTAAAGCGCATCCGATGCAGGGCAAAACGATTGCTACCTACAACACCGACGGTGGCGGCGGAACAATGCATACAAGCGAAGACTTTGAAGCATTGCTCAAAGGCAACAAGCTTCTTCCGCACTTCACGATTTTCGGCACGACGGATGACGAAACACCTGCAGTTTCGAAATGGCTGAAAGGAATCGGCTTGCTGAATAAATAAAAGTTCTGCAGAAGAAAAGAAGTAAGCACTCCGAATTGAAAGTTAATTTTCTCTTTAGTTCTTGGGCATGGTTTCTTTGAGGACCGTGCCTATTTTTTCAGTCTTTAAACCTGTTATTTTGTCCAGATTTAGTTGAGCTGCTCTGGGCCTCGAGCTTCTAAAATAGCGTTAATAAAATTATCAACCTCAAGAGGTCCTTATATGGCAATTGAATATACCGGCTCCCTTCAAGGCAAGGTTCGTGCTCACACTCCCGAGACATTGGCTGCCACTTGGCTGAATGCCTATGTCGTTTTGCCGAATGCCGGCGGTGCTCCGAAAGTCGGAACCGTAGAAGAATTCAAAGGAGAGACCAAAGCCTATCCCGCAGTGGTTTTCTGCCACGGCAGCTCCGGTGTCAATCCTCAGATAAAAATTTTCGCTCAGTGGCTTGCTGATGCCTTGAGAGTGGCGGTTGTTGTTCCTGACTCTATGCAGACCGAAGACCGTCTGACTTACTCCTCTCCCGTCCCGGCTGCTGACTATGAAATCATCCACAAGATGCGTTCCCAGGAACTGGCTTTGGCCATGATGGAAATTAAGCACGCACCTTGGTTCGACGGACGTGCCATCATCGCCGGTACGAGCGAAGGCGGCGTAACGGCAGCCCGCTACCAAGCTGACGAAAAAATGATTCAGGAAAAAGGCCGCATGATCTTCTCTTGGTCCTGCGAAGACAACTACCACGTTGAAAGTCACAACACCCACATTCCTGACAACCTCCCGGTTTTGAATGTGATGAGCGCAACCGACAAGTTCTTCAGCCAGTCCAACAGCTATTTAGATAATCCGGAAGCCCTCGGCTACGCAGGCAAGGTTCTGGCCAACAACCCGAATGCAGAAATCGTTCTTCTGCCCGGTGCACCGCATACATTGATGAACCTTCCGCAGGCTCGCGACGCTGTTCAGGCTTTCATTAATCGCGTCCTCAGAAGCTAATCGAAGTCTTTTGAGCTTCGGCAGCTCTCTTCGATAAAAAATAATCCCGCAGACTTTTGAAATCTGCGGGATTCGCTTTTTAGAGCTTCAGCCGATTAGAAGATGGCGGAAACAATAATCAGCATCGTGATGTAACCGACGACACAGGGGATCGCGGTTCTCTTGATAATCGCAAACGGACTGACCTTTGCAAAACCGGCCACGATAATGATGACGCCGGCAACCGGAGACAGTGCGCGAAGCATTTCAGAAGCAGTATGCATCATGAGCATGATGGCGATACCGTTGGAATTGAGGTGCTGTGCAACGTCCGGGATGACGTGAGCCAAGCTAGTGAAAGCAGCAACGCCGGAACCGGTAAGAACAGTAACCACACCGATGATGGCGGAAAGCACAACGCCGGTACCTGTGACGCCGAGGCCGCAGTTCTTAGCAACGTCGATCAAGTAGGTGATGAGACCGGTCTGCTGCAGGCCTTTAGCAAAGAAGGCAGCAACGAAGATCAGGCCGACGGTACTTGTTAGAATGCTGCCCATGCCCTTAAACATGGAGAAGGACAGGTCGAAGGACTTCTTGGCCTCTCTTCTGACGAGAAGGTCGACGAGGAAGCAGACGAACCAAGAAAGGAACATGGCGGTTGCAACGTTCATCGTAATGGTCTTGTAAACCATCTTGTTGAAGATGAGGAGAAGAACCAGTGGAAGAACCGGCATGCAGGCATAGATGAGCGGTGTCTTTTCGAGTTCGCGGCAGAAAGAGAAGAGCAGCCGACGCGGATGATCAGCGGATAAACCGTCACGATCAACAGCATGGCCAAGCCGGCAGCCGATGTAATCACCAAGCCGAGGCAGTGACCGATGATGAACACTAAGCCGAGGATGAGGTACGGGTTCTTTAATAAGGTAATCGGTTTAGCGCAAACCGTAACGAAACGGTCGGAAGCACCGACGTCTTTCATGTACTGAGCAAAACCGCCGGAAACAAGAATAATGAAACCGACGCCGGCAATCTGGGTGCGGCAGATCGCGCGGAAGAGTTCGAAGAAGTCAAAGCCTAAAAGGCCTGTGGCAGTGGCATTCTTCGGAAGAAAGTTTGTCGCGCCGTTCATAACACCGATGATGTTCAAAAGCAGACCGGCAATAAAAAGCACCATATTTACTTGGTACTTCTTAACGATTGCCCAGCCTGTCAAAATGACAATAGCGGCAGCGAGCCAAAGTGAAATCGCTTGCATTTGGGACCCTTGGGAAGTTAATGAAATATTTTCTAACAATTATAGATGCAAAAACACGGGATATTTAACCGTGCAGTTCCAAGAATGTCGGCCGCTATCGAGTCTTTTGTTCTGAGGAAGAAGCGGCTTTCTCCGCCTTTTTGGTGTAGACGGTAGCGATCATCCCGGCAGCGGCGACAATGGTCATACCGATAAGAGAGAGCATGTCGGGAATATTTTTAAAGAAGAAGACGCCGATGAGTTCTGAGAAGGGGATCGCAGAAAATCCCAGACAGGAAACCAGAAGCATATTTCCGCCGATCCAGGCTCGGGTGCTGGCGAGCATTCCTGCTGTGGCAAGCAGGCACATCAGGAAGGCGGCAATGGCGGCACGAATATTGGGCATGTGGAATCCGTCTTCAAAAAAGAGGACACCCAGCAGCGCACCTACCGTGCAGAAAAGAGAATAATAAAAGACGACGCGCCAGGACGGTTCGTGCACGCGGCCTAAAAAGCGGATTTGCCAATATCCGAACAAATCAATAAAAGCGACAAAGAGGCATAAAAGTGCCGGGACCGCATCCCCGCTCAGGAAAGACGGACGCATAACGACCACAATGCCGACAAAGCCGAGAAGAATAGAGCCGATCAGGGGCCACTCGGGCTGTTCTTTCTTCCAGAGCGCCAGCAAAATAAAATTCAGTGCTAAAAAGAGCGGCGTTGAATACGTCAGCGTGATGTTGGTGCCGAGCGGCAGCATCCCTAACGTAAAGAACCAAATAGCTACCGAAGCAAAACCCAGAACATCTCGTCGAAGATGCAGTATCGGATATTGGGTCTTTAACGTTTCTCCTCTCAGAGAGACGGTAATAAAGACGAAGAGAGTCGTGAAAAGAGAGCGGTAGAAAACCAGCTCCAGCGGTCCGAAAACATCATTGCAGTACTTCACACAAGCGGCCATCATGGAAAAGAAGGCCGCGGCGGCTAAGGACCAAAGCGATTGCGCAAACATGTTGTGAAGTAAGGTATTGAGCAGATGCGAATCGAGGAGCTTGAAAGCCCCTCGGATCAGGTTACATCTTAATTAATTTTTGGTCTTCAAAACGTCATCGATGGCAGTAATGACTTCATCGACTTCCGGCCAGCGGCCTTTACGGCCCACAATAACGTTCTTCTCGTTCCAGGGACTGGTGCGGTCGGTGTCCGTAACACCGACAATAGTGACCTGAGGGGCACCCACGGCGGCAGCGATATGGCTTACGCCGGAGTCGTTTGCGATGACAATAGCTGCTTTTTCGCAAAGTGCGGCGAAGTTGCCGAGACTTGTCGGCTCATAGATGGTTGCGTCCGGACAAGCAGCTTTAGCCGCTTCGGCTTCATCGGCAGCCGGGAAGACGACCGGTTCGATGCCTCTGTCGCGAAGCGGCTTGCAGAGTTCATTGAAGTGGCGCCAGTATTTTTCTTTGCCTTCGTGACGGCCTTTGGCGATCGGTGCAAGGATGGCGTAGCGTTTAGGCAAGCCGATTTTTGCGGCTAGGTTGCGGGCGCCGGCTTCATTGCGTGTAGCCAGCTTCATGTTGATGCGCTTAGTGAGCTTGGTATATGGCGGTTTGATGCCCATGGCTTTGAGCGCTTCGTAGGCAACGTACCAGAAGCGTTCGACTTCGTGCATTCTCGGAGGCTCCGGAATGGCATGCTCTAACAGAATGGAACGTCCGTCAGTGGCTAAACCGGTGCTTTGGATGCCTACGCTCTTAAAAAGAAGTGCGGACCCGAAGGAGTTCGGCATCAGGATACCGCGGGGATTTTTTACAGAAGCAGCTAAATCCCGAATGCGTTTAATGTCGTCTAACAAATTTCCTTCAATCGGGTCGAAGCGGCGGTTGGTGCCCTCGAATAACTCTCCGACGAAAGGCTTGCCGATAAGGTAAAGCTTAAATCCGGCGGCCTCTAAAAGGTTTAAGGCCGGCATAGTCATGACGGCGTCACCGACATGATTAGGTAACCTGACGAATAGTGTTGCCATAAAAACTGTTTCAAAGATATATGTGTTTGCCTAGTCTAACGCCTGCCGACTCGTTAAACTACCTGCACCTAAGCTAACGAGGATAGAGTTGAAATCCGTTAAGATCAAAAAAGAACCTTTAATGAGGCTCTTTGCCTACTTACCGCCTTACAAGTTCTACATCTTTCTCGCGTTGATCGCCATGGTCGCCGCGGCTGCCGGCTCATCCCTGATGGCATTGCTGATGGGCAAGCTCACTGATTTAGGTTTCTATCAAAAAAACGGTCTGGTGGCAATTTGGGCTCCGATTGCTTTGATCGGCATCTCTGTTCTTCACGGAGGCGGCCAGTTCTGTTCTTCTTATCTACTTCAAAAAGTTTCTCAGGAAATTCTGGTCAAACTCCGTTCTTTGATGTTTGATCACATGATTCGCTGGCCGGAAGAAGTTGTCCAGAGTCAGGAATCCGGCCGTGTGGTTTCCCGCTTTGTGAACGAAGCTTCTCAGGCCTTGTCAGGCGCCTCTCAGGTGCTGACCGTACTTGTGCGCGACTCTCTTCAGGTTGCAGCCTTGCTTTGCGTTCTTTTTTGGCATAACTGGCAGCTGACATTAGTGACGTTTATTGTTGCCCCGATTCTGATTTATATCTTGAGGACGGTGAGCAAGCGCCTCAAGAAACTGACTTCCGACAGTCAGGTGACTTTCGGCCAGATCTTAAGTCAGCTCAATGAAACTTATCGTTCCGAGCGTCTGATTAAGGTTTACAACGCTTACAAGTTTGAAGAAGAGCGTTTCGGTCACATCAACCGTCGGCTGAAAGGGTTGACGATGCGTCAGCAGATCGTCAAAGGCCTCGGTACTCCTGCGACTCAGCTCGTCAGTATCTGCGGTGTTGCGATTGTCGTCTGTGTGGCATTGCTCCAGGCGCAGAAAGGCCAGCTCTCTTTGGCCGAATTTGTGACCTACATTTCTGCGATGCTTCTCATGATGCCGGCCATTCGTAAACTTGCCGGCTTAAACGGCACGATTGCCAGTATGGGCGCGGCCGCCGAAAGCCTTTTTGAGATGATTGATATTCCTCTTGAAAAGGATCCCGGCTCTAAGAGTATCGAACGCGTTAAGGGCAACGTTGAATTCAAAAACGTTTGGTACAAGTATCCCAATGCATTGGAACCCTCGCTGAAGGATTTCACCCTGAAGGCAGAGGCCGGAAAGATGATTGCCTTTGTGGGTGCTTCAGGCGCCGGTAAGAGCACCATCATTAACATGATTCCTCGTTTCATGGTGCCGACGAAAGGAGAGATCTTATTTGACGGTATACCTCAGAACGAGATGACGCTGGAGAGCATTCGCCGTCAGGTGGCAATCGTGACTCAGGAAGTCATGCTCTTTGACGACACCATTGTTGCCAATATTGCTTTCGGAGCGGGAAGACCCGTGACAGAGGAAGAAATCATGCAGGCAGCTGAAGCCGCCTACCTCAAGCCGTTGATCGATTCGCTTCCCGAAGGTCTTCAGACTCGGATCGGTGAGGGCGGATCAAAACTTTCCGGCGGCCAAAGACAGCGTGTCTCCATCGCACGCGCACTCCTGAAAGATGCTCCGATTCTGCTTCTTGACGAGGCCACCAGTGCTTTGGATACGGAAAGCGAAAAGTACATTCAGGCCTCTTTGGACAAACTCAGAGAAGGCCGCACGAGCTTTGTGGTGGCGCACCGTCTCTCTACCATTGTGGATGCCGATATGATCGTCGTGATGGATCAGGGGGCGATAGTAGAGGCCGGAAC
>PPYF01027976.1_pt1 | contig 15860 bp, 13 predicted proteins | sample 1559871 | NCBI WGS metagenome assembly PPYF01 (sample SAMN08240021, study PRJNA423297) | Human gut metagenome, whole genome shotgun sequencing project. | reverse complement strand
GGCTGTTAACCGAGTTGTCGTTGGTTCAAGTCCAACAGGGGGAGCTGAAAAAAACCGTGAATTTGATTCACGGTTTTTTTGCCTTTAGAGTTATTTACACACCATTTTTCCTGTTCCTAAAGGAAAAAGTACATTTGAGGAAAAAACTCATGTGGGTTACAGTAAAGACAAGAAAAAGTACAGAAGATGCATCGGATTAACCTATCTAAATTATGGAATACAGGAGAGGAAAAATGGATAAAAAGCTAACAATTAAAGAAAGCTTCAACCTGGGGAAAGGTTGGAATTTAATGATTTTTGCGATTTTGGCTATGCTAGTCACAAATGCAGGTGTTAATGATGGATTAAATATTGCTCTTCCAGAAATAGCGAAAGGCGCCGGTCTTGATTATGAACTTTGTTTAAGTATGGGGACGGTGGCTGGATTTGTAGGCGTTGCAATGATGTTAGTTATTGCAAAATTCAGGGATCGATTTGGTGGAAGAAAAGTAAGTGCAGTATTATTTATAATTTTTGGTCTTACTTTTTATTTCTTGTTCCTTCGTGCTAGCAATATTGTAATGTATGCGATTAGTCAGTGTATTATGGTTAGTTGCGGACAAGGATGTTTTTATCTTTGTACAGGACCGATGCAGTCTGATTGGTTTCCTAAAAAGAGAGGCGTGGTAAATGGAATCAGTACGATTGGTGCCAATATTGGTACTGCAATCTTAGCGCCGATTATGACAACACTTTTAACAATGGCAGAATACAAGACGAGCTTATCAGTTTTTGCAATTGCAGCAGTTGTTCTCGGTATTTTTGCATATTTAACACTTAGAGACGATCCGTTGGATGCCGGAATGTATCCAGACAATGTAACAAAAGAAGTATACGAAAAAGAATATAAGAATATATCTCAAAAAGATGAATATGTGAGTGATTGGACAATTCCTAAAATGCTTAAATGTAAAGAAGTATGGCTTGCAGCAACTGTACCAGGGTTCATCACCTTAGGGTTATTGGGAATTATTACACAATTTGTTCCGCGTAACGTTTCATTGGGACTGTCACAAGAAGTTGCCATTTCTGCAATGACAGTTGCCGGTCTGGTCGGAATTATCGGAAGTTACGCAATTGGATATATTGATACAAAAATCGGAACTAAGAAAGCATGTATGATTTACTGCGGAATCTTTGCGCTAGGAATTGCTTTTAATTTATTAGCATCCGTATGGCTTCCATTTGCGTATGTATCCATTTTAATTGTAGGGTTCTCTTTAGGTGGAAGCACAAATATGTCACTGTCATTTCCGGCTTCTATTTTTGGAGTGTTGGATTATCCGAAAGTAAATGGTGTGATCTTCCCGATAAATTATTGTATTGGTTGTTTAAACTTTGTAGTAAATGCAGTTGTCATGAAAATTACAGGAAGTTTAACAGGTGCTTATGTTGTATATCTTTGCCTGTTCTTGATTAACATTGTAATTGTTGCAAGAACAGAAGAAGGAAAATGGGACAAGTTAAAACATCCGGAGTTAATGCATAAAAATTAATACAAAGGTAAGAGTATAAAAATAGTCCTCTCTGTTTTGAAAATATAAAGTCAAAACAGAGAGGACTATTTAATTTTGTTGATCATATGATGCGGAGAAGAAATTTAGAAGTTCTTCTTTTTTCTTTAAAAAGCGAGCGTCTTCAAGATTAAGATCACTGTAATAGAGTTCATTAATTAGCTTAAATATTAAAGTAGCATCTTCAGGGCGAATACATGCCATAATTACAGTACGAATTTTGTAACTATTTCTTCGAATGCGGTGATTTAGTGTCGCAATAGAGAGCCTTGTTCTGGTACTTGGCTCCAAGCTATACATGAAAACAATACTAGGCTGAAAAGCGAAAGATAAGATTGCTTCACGCATCAATAAACTTCGCAAATAATCTTGTGTAACATATCCGGCCTGTAAAAAGTCATTGGCAAGAACTTCAATAAGAGAAAAGAAATTATCTGTTTCCATGGATTCGTGCCAGAAAGCATTTTCTGCAAGTTCAAAAAGAGAAGGAAGATTCTTCCGATATAACCGGTTAATTTGTGTATGGTTAATATGTGCTGCGATAGTTTGTTGATCTTGAGATGTAAAAAACGGTGAGATTAATAGTGCCTTGCAGTTGGCATCGGGGGCAATGCTTTTATTTGCCGTTGTAATAATAAGATCAATGTCGGAAAAATCATAATTATCTTTTGCGTACACGGGAAGAAGTGCGTGCAAATTAATAAAATCAGAAAACTTATTTAAAATCTGATGCTTTAGTCCCCAAGTAGCGGGAAGATTTAAGTGACAGAGAATGATAGTCTTTAGCTTGGGCGAAGTTCTTTCTTTGTAGGACAATGCTCCGGATATACAAAAGGTCAGATATATAAGTTCTTCATAATTTAAATAGTTTCCATAATATTTCAAAGCCAAAGGCTGAAAATGAAAAGCAATCTCGAATTCGATTAAAAATTTGGAACGCGCAATATCTGTATTAGTCGTTACGGAATTAAAATTGTGGATAGGCAAAGATAAGTACCGTAAGTATTGTAAAAGAGTAATGTAAAAATCTTCATCTTCACTAAAATCAAGACCGTAAGTTTCTTGGATATTTTGTATATACGTATCTGCCAGATTCAAAATGTCAGGCGTAAAATAGTCTTTTACGGATTGAAAATTAAGTAGTTTTGCATTTAGTGTTCGACTGCAATATATATGAAAATAAATTTCCTTCCGTTCAACAGGAGAAAAATAGCAATTTAATTTGGGGGAGAGCGAATCTAAAAGGGAATTCGCTGCTTCAATTACATCATGGTCTGGACAGGAATAAGTACACGGTGTGGTGAGTTCATGTCCACTTGTGATGCGGTAATAGGCAATGGAAATCATGAGATTCAGCATAACCATATTGATATCTTCCATCATAATATTAAAAAGATCCATATAGTAATTACTCTCCTGCATAATTAAATTTACAATTCGTTCATCAAGATATTGATATTGATAATAAGCATTTCCTCTTGCATTATAATTCCAGTTATCAGCAAATAGTCGATTTAAAATTATTCGACGTTTTCTTTCATTTGCTTCAAAGGAGATGCTGTTTTTCCTTCGGAAGAAGTCAATGTGTGGTTCCGGAAGAATGTATTTTTGACGTAGTGCATGAAGATCATGTTCCAGTGTAGTACGGCTAATAAACATTTCATCTTCCAAATCGTATAGATTTATTGGAGTTTCTGCAAGGCAAAGTCTAAATGCAATATGTCGGATGCGTTCATCACGGGATAAAAAAGAATTACTGGATTGACTCAATTGTTTTAAATCATTTATGGTTTCAAATTCTAAAATATATCCCCAACTTCGCTTAGAAGTAATGTGAACGCCAGAATTCTTGATGAGTTGGTTAATTTCATTTACATCGTTTCGAATTGTGCGCGCGGATACATGAAGATGTCCGGCCAGATCCTCGCCGGTGGTATATGATTTTTGTTGTTGAAGATAATGAAGAAGTTTTCGTTGTCTGAGTGTTAGGTTATAGTTGTCCATGTCACTCCTCCTGTTCTCTTTGCTTGTATGATTAAAATAATAGATAGCGGTGGAAAGAAAGTCAATAGAAATCGGAAGTAAAAAATTTTTCCTTATATATACGGAAATTCTCTGTTTGATGATGTGAAAAACCTATACTAGAATGTGAATATAAAACAAGGAGGTACGATAATAATGAAATATGAAAAAATCAGAAAACAGGTATTAGATGCGATTTTAGATGCAGTAGATCAGGGATTAATCAAGGGGACTTCTGGCAATATTGCATTAAGAGATGACGAGGATGATGTAGTAGCAATTACACCAAGTGGAATTCCATATAAAGGGATGACATTAGAAGATATTGCAATTGTTGATTTAAATGGAAAATGGTTAGAGGGAAATTATAAACCATCTTCAGAGGTTCCAATGCATACAGCAGTTCTTCGCGCAAGACCGGATGTGAAGGCAACTGTTCATACACATGCAATGAATGCAACAATCATGGCAATGGGGGATGACGCAGAATTAAAACCAATTACTCCACCACAGTGTGAATTTGTGCCGGTAGGGATTGTACCATTTACAATGCCGGGAAGTGATGAGGTTGCAGATAAAGTTGTAGAAGCATTAGGAAAAGATGGAAGATCTGTTTTGATTAAAAATCATGGAATGTTTTGCTGTGGAAAGAATATGAAAGCAGCAATGGCGGCAACAGAATATACAGAGGAGATGGCAGTTACAACACTTTATGCAAAACTTCTCGGTACATATGAGCCAATGCCGGAAGAAGGCGTAAAGAAAATGAAAGAATTAATTGCTGCAGATCAAGCGGTATAAAATGTATAGATAAAACAGAAAGAGAGGAAGCATAAGATGGCAAGCGAATTTTTTGTGAGCAGCAATGTTGTATTTGGCAAAGATGCAGCAAAGAAATTACCGGAAATCTTAAAAGAATACAAAGCCAAAAACGTAATGGTTGTATATGATGCAGGAGTTAAGATGGCTGGTATTGCAACAAAAGTGTTGGGAGAAATTGAAAAAGCGGATGTGAAAGTTACCGTGTTCGATGGAGTGATCCCAAATCCGACCAATGAAGTTGTAGAAGAAGCAGCCGAGATTGCTAAAAAAGAAAATATTGATGTATTTGTGGCTGTTGGCGGAGGAAGTAGTATCGACCTAACCAAAGCAGTAAATATCTTGATGACAAATCCTGGTCCTATCGGACAGTATGGTGGTATTGGTATGGTAAAGGAAGATGTATTGCCATTAATCGCAATTCCTACAACAGCCGGAACTTCAAGTGAAATTACAAATGTAGTTGCATTAACCGATACTGAGGCAGTGTGTAAATATGTAATTATTGATAACAAAATTGTAGCAGATAGAGTAATTGCAGATCCGGAATTTACTCGTACAATGCCTCCTTCAGTTACAGCAGCAACAGGAATGGATGCAATCACGCATGCAGTAGAAAGTTATATTTCCAATATGGCAACACCGCTTACAGAATATCACTCTTTAAAAGGTCTTCAGATTTTTTATGAAAATCTTCCTAAGGCAGTTGCAGATGGAAATGATATGCATGCAAGAGAACAAATGATGCTGGGATGTATTATAGCTGGTTTTGGATTCTCTAATGCCAATCTTGGCTTAGTACATGGAATTGCACATACATTAAGTGCACACTTCCATTTGGCTCACGGAATGGCAAATGCGACGGTACTCCCTTATGTCATGGAATATAATGCAGACAGCTGTCCGGAAAAGATGGTAGAACTTGCAAAAGCAATTCAGCTTCCTGTTTCAGGAAATTTGGATGAGGATAAGCTTCTCCTTTCTAAAGAACTGTTAAAATTAACAAAAACCTTGGGAATTAAAACATTATCAGAACAGGGAATTAAAGAGGAAGATCTTTCAATGTTAGCGGATGATGTATTAAAAGAGCCTGTTCTTGGTTTCAATCCTAAGCAAGGTGTGACAAAAGAAGACGTTTTAAATATCCTTCATAAAGCAATGTAAAGGAGAAAAAAGTATGAGTGAGAAGTGTAAATGTGGAAAGCGGTATCCACACCTGTTTTCCCCACTGAGAATTGGAAATATCAAGATGAAAAACCGAATCATCTGTGCACCAACAAGTCCAAGTATGATTGACTTAAATGGTCATTTTACACCGGAAATGATTGCGTATCTGGAAGAAAAGGCAATGGGTGGAGCCGGAGTTGTCACATATGGAGAAGCGATAGTTCACTCTGCAACAGGAAAATCTCATAACAAACAGCTGCAATTGGATGCTTTTGGTGTGCGCCAAGGAATGACTGAGGCGACTAGAGCCATTCACGATGCAGGTGCTTATGCTAATATTCAATTATCTCATGGGGGAATGTATGGAGGCTTGGCAAGTGTTGGTGGAGATGTAGACACCTGTCAGGTGGCTTATGGTCCAAGTGCAATGACAATGCCTGCCGGGGAAGTACAGGAAATGCCGAATGAGATGGTGTACGAAATTATTGAATCGTACGGAAAAGCAGCGAAGCTCTGTAAGGAGACCGGGTTTGATATGGTTCAAGTGCATGCAGCTCATGGCTGGCTATTTTCGCAATTTCTTTCTCCGGTATGGAATAGAAGAACTGATGAATTCGGAGGTTCGTTAGAAAATCGTGCACGATTCTTCTTATTGGCATTAGACGCTGTGCGAAAAGCAGTTGGACCACAGTTCCCGATTGAAGCGAGAATTTCGGGAGATGATTTAACGGAAAAAGGACTTGGTCTTGAAGATTGCATTAAAGTTGCTGAGATGATTGATGATAAGGTGGATTTGATCAACGTATCTTGTGGAAATCATGAAGATCCTGATATGTTTTGCAGAACACATCCTTCAGCATTTTATAAGCGAGGAGTAAATGTTTATCTTGCGGCAGAAATTAAAAAACATGTAAAAACACCGGTTGCCTGTGTAGGATCTTTAAACGATCCGGCGCAAATGGAAGAAATTATAGCAAGTGGACAGGCAGATGTAGTGGAGCTTGGAAGAGCAAGTCTGGCTGATCCATATCTTCCTAATAAAGCATATAATGACGAAGCCGATGATATTACACCATGTCTTCGCTGTTATGAGTGTTTTGGAGCTACAGGTGAGTTGGAAATGGTAAAATGCGCAGTGAATCCACTTATGGGTGAACAGCTTCGAGCGAAATTTCCACAAAAAGCACCTGAAAGAAAGAAAAAAGTTCTTGTTGCAGGCGGAGGTCCGGCAGGAATGGAAGCGGCTATTACGTTGGCGGAAAGAGGGCATGAAGTTACTTTAGTTGAAAAGTCAGATCGTCTTGGTGGAAATCTACATCCGGCAGGCGCTGCGTACTTTAAAGAAGATATTCGTAAATTAATTAAAGTATTAGAGCGAAGAACTGAAAAAGCGGGAGTTCATGTAGTGTTAAATCAAGAAGTGACACCGGAATATGTGAAAACATTTCATCCGGATACGCTCTTTGTAGCTATTGGTTCGAAAGAACTTTGTCCGCCGATTAAAGGTATAGACACTGAGAATGTAGTGATGGCTATTGACGCTGAATTACATCCGGAAAAATTAGGCAAGAGAGTTGTGCTTATGGGAGGCGGTCTCGTAGGAGCAGAAGGTGCAGTTGGATTTGCACATGAAGGAAAAGAGTGTACTATCGTAGAAATGAAATCTACAATTGCAGAAGAAGTGAATTCATTTTATCGAGGCGGATTAATGCCGGAAGTTGAAAAAGCTGCGAAATGTCTTGTTAACACAAAAGTAAAAGAAATAGTACCAGAGGGAGTAGTCTGTGAACAAGATGGAAAAGAGCTTTTAGTAGAAGCGGATAGTGTTGTATGTGCTTTAGGTTTTACTTCACCTTATGATAAAGTCGATGCTTTAACGGATCTTGTGGATGAATATTATATTGTTGGTGACTGCAAAAAAGTAGGAAAGATATACGATGCAATGAATACAGCTTATTATAGTGCATTACTTGTTTAAAATTGTAAAAACACGGCGGTTAGTAAGTAACCGCCGGAAGGGAGATAAACAATGAAAAAGAAAATGGTTTTATGTACCAGACTTCCGGAGAAACGGATGCAGGAAATTGAGAAATACTGCGACATTACGATTGCCGGTGAATTAAAACACGGTAAAGGAAATGCACCGGAAGAACAGACAAAAGAAGAGTGCAAGGGTTTTGAAGTAGTTGTACTTGGAGATGAATATGCAGGAACAGATACAATCAATGCCTGGACGGAATCGGGTATGAAATTTATCGGTGTGGCAAAAGGAACTCCGGTAACTGTTGATAATGAAGCAATTAAGGCAGCAGGACTTCAGCTTTCGTATACACCGGGAAGAAATCGTGTTGCAGTTGCAGAATTCAATATCGGACTGATGATCGCAGCTGCCAGAAAACTGACGTTAAGCAGCACAGGACTTGCCAAGGGAGAACATGTCGGACCGGCAGTAGAAGATATTTATGATGTTCCGGATGTTAAAAATGTTACGTTTGGACCATTAGATGAAAAACACCCATTTACAGATTATGGAATCGGTTTTGAGCTTTATGGTAAGAAACTTGGTATTGCAGGGTATGGAGCAATCGGTCGTGAAGTAGCTGTGAGAGCGAAAGCATTTGGTATGGAGATTCTTGCTTATGACCCATATCTTCCTGCTGATAGAATAGAAGCAGATGGAGCGAGAGCAGTAGATCTTGATACTATGCTTGCAGAAAGCGATATGATTAGTATTCATCTTCCTGTTGTGGAGGCAACAAAAGGCATTGTGAATAAGGAATGGTTCTCTAAGATGAAGCCGACAGCAATCGTGATTAATACAGCAAGAGCAGCGGTTATTGATCAGAAGGACTTTGTAGAAGCGCTTCAAAATAAAACAATAGGCGGAGCAGCTGTCGATGTTTATTGGCAGGAGCCAGTGCCGGCAAATCATCCGCTTTTGTCTATGAGAAACGTAGTATGTACGCCACATATGGCAGGATTAACAACAGATGTAGATAATTGGTCAGGAGAGATGATGGCGCAGGAAGTTTTGGCCTACCTGGAAGGTAATGAAAGAAAATACATTTGGAAAAGATAAAAAGATACGCAGCATAAAGGAGAATGAGAAATGGAAAAAGGAAGAAACAAAAAAGTAATTGCAGCAGGCCTTCTTGTAATGTCTCTGACAATGGCTTGTAACAGTGCATTGGCACCTATTCTTGCAGAGGTGGGTAAATTTTTCCCAGATGCAAGCGATTCAGCAATTCAGATAGTATTGACGTTAATTAACTTAGTAACACTCCCAATGATGTTATTAGAACCATTGATGGAGCCTAAAATTACAAAAAGAGATATTGCTCTTATTGGTACTGTTTTAATGCTTATTGGTGGTCTTATGCCACAGGTATTGAATTCAAAGCTCTGGATGTTATATGCGGCAAGTATTGTAATTGGAGCAGGTCTTTCACTGGTAGTTGTAGTAAGTTCTTCATTGATCTCTGACTATTTTACCGGTCTTGAAAAATCAAGAGTTATGGGATTCCAGTCTATTTTTGTAAGTATTGGTGGAACAATTATCGCAAAAGGTTCAGGTCTTTTTACTGCAATGGCAGGATGGAAGAGAGGGTATCTTGTATTTTTAATCTGTGTTCCAATTCTTATTATCGTAGCATTAACTGTTCCGAAGGGAGAAGTTGTAGCAAAAGAAGAGAAGGCAAGCGGTGGTATTTCAGGAAGCATGATCTATTTTGGAGTCCTTTGTCTGGTTACAGGTATTTTCGTAGCAACATTTAATACAAATATTGCAATGTATATTGACCGAAAAGGAATCGGTGATGCAAGTACGGCAGGAACAGTGGCATCCATTATGCAGGTAATTGGTATCCTCGGTGGATTAGTTCTTGGAAATACAGTAAAATTATTTAAACGTTTTACAATCGGTGCAGCGATTCTTATGATGGCGGTGGGTACCGCAATGGTAGGATTTTCAACAAGTCTCCCGGTTATCTGTGTAGGAGCAGCAGTGGTAGGATTTGGTTTTGCGATTCGTAATCCGGGAGCAGTTACCTTTGCGGCCAATATGGTACCGGCAGCACAAGCGTCACTTGCAATTGCAATTGTGTCTGCTACATATAACGTAGGAAACTTTATTTCTGCATATGTTGTAAATCCATTAGCAAATATGTTGGGCGATGATATTTCTAACAGATTCATTTTATCAGCAGTAGCATTGGCTGTTATCGGAATTGTAGCTTGCATTAAAGCGCCGACAACAGATGCACAAGCATTAGATTCTCAGGGAGAATAAAATAAAGAAATAGTCTGTATCAGTGAGTGTTCAAATATTATAGAGCTGTTGCTCGCGGTGTGAAAACCGTGGCACAGCTCTTTTTTGTGGACATTTTTGACGTAAATAAGAGACCACTCGCCGATGATAAGCGAGTGGTCTTGTTTATATTTTTGGGGGGATTATATTATGTTAGAAAAGCAATTAATCCCAAGGATGAAGGACAACTTTAATTGCTTCGCCGGTTTTTGTAAGTTGAATTCCTTTGTTTATTTGATCTAAAGGAAGGACATGAGTTACAAATTTCTCAGTAGGGAAATTTGGAGAAATCGCAAGCTGGAAAGCACGTTTTGACTGACTGTAAGAAGCGCCGAAATGACCTTTGATCCATATGTTGTTGTAGTGGATCAGATTACAGTCGAGTTCTGTCATGGAGCCCTTTGGAACGCCGCCGAAAAATACAACAAGCCCGCCTTTTTTAACCATATGTATACTTTGCGTTTGGGTTGCATTTACCGGTGTTGCGGAGATGACTTTATCCGCACCTTTTCCGTTAGTAAGTTCCTTGATGGTTTCAATTGGGTCAACTTCGGAACTGTTTACAGTAATATCTACACCGAATTGTTTTGACATTTGTAAGCGGCTCTCGTTGATATCAATCATAATTACTTTCTGTGCACCGCGGATCTTAGCAAGTTGTGCCATGAAACAACCAATTGGTCCAGAACCGATAATTACTAAAGTATCCGGATAGCCGACTTTTATATTTTCAAGACAGGCAAACACGGAAGTAAGAGGTTCGCCAAGACTTGCTGCATCAAAAGATACATCATCTGGAATTTCATAAATTCCACCGCGCCGGATTTTTTCTCCGCTTACTGCCACATATTGAGCAAATCCACCAGTTCCTGCAAGCTTTGCAACGGCAGTATTAGAACAGTTTTCGCTATGTCCACTAATACATTCGTCGCATTCCATACAGTAAGTACCGGGAAATAGAAATAATCGATCACCTACTTTATATTTATTTTGTTTGGCACCGACTTCGTCAACAAAACCAACAATTTCGTGACCATAGATAAAAGGATAGTTTCCTTTTCTGGAATCTGTGGTAAGATTACGAATATCAGAACCACAGAGACCAACAGACATAATCTTCAGGATAAGTCCATCCTCCGGACAAACGGGTTTGTCGGTTTCTTCGACACGGATATCGTTTGGGCCGTACATTAATGCTGCTTTCATTTTCATTATTTAACAGCTCCTTTCTATATTCATTTTTACACTATTTAGTATAGAAAGAAAAAAATAGAGTTTCAAACGGGTTATTTCCATATATAAACGGCAATAAAATTTGAAAGAGTCAAAAATTTCCTGTTAAAAAAGGAAAATACATTTTTGAGAACTGTGTGCAGATTTGCTATTGTCTAATTAGATGAATTATCAAAATGATAAGAAGGCGAGGAATTAAAATGGCAAAGATTGAAAACTATTTATTGGGAATGGATTGTGGAACAACGAACATAAAAGCAATTATTCTGGCAGAAGATGGAACGGTGGTAGCAGAAAGTTCAAGACCAAGTAAATTCTTATCTCCAGGTCCGAATATGCAGGAACAAGACGCCAATGAGTGGTGGCAAAATACTGTGGAAATTTTCAGAGCACTAACGGAAAAAGCCGGAGAAGCTGTTGTTAAACGCATTCGTGGTATTTGTATTAGTTCACATACGGTAACTATGCTTCCGGTGGATAAAGATGGGAATCCGTTAAGAAATGCGATGACATATCAAGATAGCCGTTCAGCAGCAGAACTTCATTATATTGTAGATACAATCGGATTTGATCGTTTTGTAGAAATTGTAGGGGGACAACCATCTGTAGCGTTTCTTCCGAATAAACTGTTGTGGTTTAAGAAAAATGAACCTGACCTATTTGCAAAAACTGCTTGCTTTTTACAGGCAAGTTCTTTCATTAATTACAAATTAACAGGAAAAATGACAACGGATATTGATCAGGCATCCAGAACGCAGTGCTTGGATATTTCCACGATGGAGTGGTCACAGGAAATTGCGGATGTTATTGGAATTGATCTGGATGCGATGTTACCAAAACCGCAGTTAGTAAATGATATTATTGGATTTGTGACAGAAGAGGCGGCGCAGGTGACAGGACTGATTGCAGGTATTCCTGTTGTGGCAGGCTGCAGTGATGCAATGGCGTCAATGCATGCAACAGGCATGAGCAGACTGGGAGAGGCAGGAGAATCTTCAGGAACAACTTCCCTGGTATTCGTTGGAAGTGATGTAAAGAGTGCGCCGGATATTCCGGTTGTAACAAAACCATGTTCTATAGACGGAATGCCTTGGATTTTTGATGCTCCTATTCAGACAAGTGGAGCTGCGTTAAAGTGGTTTATTGAAACCATGGCAGCAGAAGAAAGAGCATATGCAGAGGCTCACGGAAAGAATATTTACACATATCTTAATGAATTAGCGTTGGATGCAAAACCAGGAAGCGGCGGATTATTTTTCTTCCCATATCTTCTTGGAGAGCGTGCACCATTGTGGAATGAATATGCAAGAGGTATGTTTATTGGTATGGGAATGGGAATGAAGCGGTGTGAGTTAGTACGATCTGTTTTTGAAGGAACGGCTTATGCACTTCGTCATGTTATGGAAACAGTAAAAGCATCAGGAGCTAAAGCAAATGTACTTCGTATTTGCGGTGGTGGTGCAAAAAGCCGCACCTGGTCTCAGATTAAAGCGTCAATGTTGAAGATGCCGGTTTATTTGCTGGATGAAAAATCCGGAGATGTTCCGGTAGGAGATGCGCTGATTGTTGGACATAAAGTAGGGGTATTTCCGGATCTTACAAAAGCGGTTGAAAATATTGTAAAGGTAAACGAAATTATTCAGCCGGTAGATGAATGGGTAGCGGCTTACGACAAATTGTATCCGTATTATGTAGAAATGTATAAACATTTGGACGGAGATTTAAAGAGATTAAAGAATACTGTTGATGGCATGTATTAAAATTGTTTATTTTCAAACAACTCTTGCGTATATGTCCCAAACAGGATAAGCTATATTTAAGTAGACAATTCCGAAAGAGGAGGGACAGATATGTATTCATACGAAGAGATTTTGAAAGCAGACCCGGAAATTGCACAGGCGATTACAGATGAGATGAAGCGGCAGAACTCTCATATTGAACTGATCGCGTCAGAGAACTGGGTGAGTAAAGCAGTTATGGCGGCTATGGGAAGCCCGCTTACGAATAAGTATGCGGAAGGATACCCTTCAAAACGATATTATGGAGGCTGTCAATGTGTGGACGTAGTAGAAAACCTAGCCAGAGACCGGGCAAAAGAATTATTTGGATGCGATTATGTCAATGTGCAGCCGCATTCAGGGGCGCAGGCAAATCTTGCGGTTTATTTTGCAATGCTTGAACCGGGAGATAAAATTCTTGGAATGAATCTCGACCATGGAGGGCATTTAACTCATGGATCACCGGTAAATCTGTCCGGAAAGTATTTTAAATCAACCTTTTACGGTGTGAATGATGATGGAGTGATTGATTACGAGGTGGTTCGTCAAAGAGCGATAGAAGAAAAGCCGAAGCTTATTGTTGCAGGGGCAAGTGCTTATGCAAGAATCATTGATTTTAAAAAATTCCGTGAAATTGCAGATGAGGTAGGTGCGTATCTTATGGTAGATATGGCACATATCGCCGGATTGGTAGCTGCAGGACTGCATCCAAGTCCAATACCGTATGCAGATGTGGTGACGACTACAACGCATAAGACACTGCGAGGACCAAGAGGAGGAATGATCCTTTGGAATGAAAAAGCAAATGAAAAGTTCAACTTTGATAAAGCAATCTTCCCGGGCACACAGGGTGGACCGCTGGAGCATGTAATTGCGGGAAAAGCAGTATGCTTCAAGGAGGCGCTGCAGCCTGAATTTAAAGCATATCAGAAGCAGATCCTGGCAAATGCACAGGCGCTGGCAAATGCACTTATGGATAGAGGTGTAAAATTAGTATCCGGAGGAACCGATAATCATCTCATGCTCGTGGATTTAAGAGAAGAGCAGGTGACCGGAAAAGATTTGGAAAAACGATTAGACAGCGCGCATATTACTTGCAATAAGAATGCGATTCCGAACGATCCAAGATCACCATTCCTGACGAGCGGTGTGCGGCTTGGTACGCCGGCAGTGACGACGCGCGGAATGAAAGAAGAAGATATGGATGTCATAGCAGAAGCCATTTCTCTTGTTATCAAAGATGAAGCAAATGTGGAAAAGGCGAAAGAGCTGGTAGCAGGTCTTACAGAAAAATATCCATTAATTTAACATAATTCTATATGGAAAGTAAAGAGGGGACAGTTTCATGAAAGTTTCATGAAAGTATGAGACTGTCCCTCATCGTGTGTCTTGACGTTGATATGTCTATTTGATAAAATAGAAAAAGGGAAAAACTAAGGTTTATCAAGAAATATATTAGTTTACAAATGGATGTATATGGATAAATCTATGAGGGAGTATAATGAAATTGAATAAGGAGGAAAAACATGATGGATTTGACATTTGCAGAACAAGTCAAGATTATCTTAAGCAGAAGAGGGATGACAATTAAAGAACTCGCAGAATTGATCGAGAAGCATACCGGAAAGAAAATGTCCCGTCAGAATTTGACACAGAGATTAGGACGTGACAATTTTCAAGAGCAGGATATGCGTATGATTGCGGGGATTTTAGGATGCCCTTTCTATCTCAATATTCTAGATGAAAACATATCCGTTGAAGCTGAAGAACCCCATAGGGAAGATAAGGAAAATTATATAGAAGAAGTGCAGGAACCTGTCGAAGCAGTTTATGAAGAGCCTGCGGCAGAAGAGTATGCAGAGGAAGTCTATGAAGAGCCTGCGATAGAAGAATATGCAGAGGAAGTCTATGAAGAGCCTGTGGCAGAAGAATATGCAGAGGAAGTCTATGAAGAGCCTGCGATAGAAGAATATGCAGAGGAGATCTATGAAGAGCCTGCAATGCAGGAAGAGTCGCTCGAGGAAATTTTGGAAGAGGCTGCAGCGTTAGAGCGAGAGAATAAGGAATTTGAACATAGACAGTCGGAGAACAAAGAACAAGAGAAGAAGCAGGACAACCGAACAGTCTTTGAAGATGGAGAGAATAAAGGAAAGAAACATAGCTGGACATCTTATTTAAGACGAAGAAAGAAACAAGTAGAAGAACCGGTGAAGCCGGCAGAAGAAGAGGTTCAGACACAACCAGTGGAAGAAGAGCCGAAAGACATGTTTGAGACAGAGACAATTTCTCTTGAGGAAGACGATGCAAAAGAAGTAAATTCTTTTACCGAATATGCAGAGGAGAAAGTAAAGGAGCTTCAGCCGGAAGGTACGGAAGAAGAGGACCTTGAAAAAGGTGATATTAATCCGTACACCGGACACGAGTATCAGTCCAACAGTGTGCGCATGCACCCAAGCCGTATTGGTTATGTACAGGTCTACGACAGAGGCGAGCATCAGTGGACAGATATGACAGAATGGGCGTTCCTCGGATACCAGGAGCGGAAAAAAGTTCTTCTTGGGAAAGATTATGAACCACCAATCTATTTGGATTAGGAAAGAGTGACACACATGAATTGGGAACAGTTGTTATCGACGAAGCGAAGCAGAGGTTCGTCCAATAAAAATAAATACCTGAAGAATACGGATCTTCGCAGTGAGTTTGAAAAAGACTACCATCGGATTATCGGCAGTGCGTCTTTTCGGCGCCTGCAGGATAAGACGCAGGTGTTTCCGCTGGATAAAAGTGATTTTATCAGGACGCGTCTGACACATTCTCTTGAAGTATCGTCTTTTGCGAAATCACTGGGGCAGAATATTGGAGAGAATATCTTATTATATAAAAAAGATCCGGGCTTTACGCCAAGAATGAAGGAAGATATTTGCAGTATATTACAATGTGCGGGGCTGATACATGATATCGGCAACCCGCCATTTGGTCATT
>PPYF01305170.1_pt1 | contig 15863 bp, 19 predicted proteins | sample 1559871 | NCBI WGS metagenome assembly PPYF01 (sample SAMN08240021, study PRJNA423297) | Human gut metagenome, whole genome shotgun sequencing project. | reverse complement strand
CGCAGAAGTTCTACCAGCATTTTCAGCTGTTCCGTATCGCACCCGGGATAAATATCCAGACTGGCGTTTCCAATATGCAACGTTGCGGAACGTTCCGCAGCGTTGCGTGATCCCTGTTTCGGTGTCGGAAGCTCTGCAAGCCTGACGGCCGACACGCTCGAGCACGGCTCTGTTTCAGCCAAAGCCAGCAATTCCCATTCCCAACGGTAATAGGTTGCTGCATTGATTTCTTCTTGTCTGCGCCACGCCCGCACTGACAGGCCGCTGCTGCGGCAGTCCTGTATTCGTGCCGCCCACTCCTGCAGCTTTACACGGTGTTTCAACTCTGCGCTTGTCATCCACTTACCTCCAATATGACAGTAACAGAACGTTTCGCAACGTCCCGTTACTATTGTCTCATGCCTGTCTATGCGCGGGGTGGTTTGACGCTTACCACTGTTTGACTTTGCAGAAAGAAATCCAGCGATTGGAGCAGGAAGCCGACGCACTGGTGATAGAGAATATATGTCACTGCTTTTATCTGACTTGCCCAGATACACAACCCCGGCATCAGTGCTGGGATATTGCATATACAACCAGCCGGAACCTGATCCATTGGACGAAACATGGCGTTGTGATCCCGAAGGGCCAAGCCAGCGAGTGGAACTGTAGCTGCCTTTTAACCGGCAGACCTACCAGGTAACCGCTGACAACCGCAGATGATTTATTCAGCGGTTACCCAGGTGGAGATCGAGCGGCTGCTGAGGCAATACCCACAGGCAGACGGCCTGTTTTCTACCGATTTGATCGCGCTGAATGCGATGAAGCTAGCGGTACCGTTTGACCGGGCTATACTGACGGAATGCAATTTTAAGATAAAGACCGAAGGGACGGGTATCTCCTATGAAAGAAAACGGAAAGCTTCTGCGGGAGAGCCTTGCGGGTGTTCGGCGCGATATGACGGATGCGGAAGCATTGAATCTGTGGCCGGCTGCGCAAAAAGATCTGCAGTCCGGGCGGCAGAGGAGCCATGCAGAAAATGATCGGTCTGACGCCTCGCTTTTTTCGTTTAAATTGACGATTGACTTCCCAATGTGGCGCGGCTATAATAGCGCCAACAACGAAATACCAATGAAACCTTTGAGAAAGAGGAGTACCCTTACAAAACCGGGTGTCAGAGAGTTGCCGGCGGTGTGAGTGCAGCGGAACGGCGTAAGGGGAATGGACTTTTGAGGGCGGCCTGAACCCATCCGGACGGATGCAAGTAGGAGCCGACGGGTGCCCACCCGTTATCCACCGGGATGCGTATGATGGTACGCAGAAGCGAGCGGACGCGTAAGCGCCAATTTGGGTGGTATCGCAGGAGTGCAGCTCTTGTCCCATGTGGGATAAGGGGCTGCTTTTTTATACTCCAAATTCGGCCGTCGGCAACGGCCCCTCCATCCGCCACCCGAAAAATCAAACGGCGAAACGCCAAAAATGGAGGAACACACCATGAAGAACCTGAACCTGAAAAAAATTGCAGCAGCCATCCTGACCGTTGCCGTTCTGCTGACCACGACGGCCTGCGCCGCCAGACAGAAACCCGCCGAAGACACTGCGGCCGAACCCCAGACCACGCAGCAGACAACTGTGCCGGACGCCGAACAGCAGACCTTCCGTATCGGCATCTGCAACTATGTGGACGACGCTTCCCTCAACCAGATCGTTGAGAACATCCAGACACGCCTTGCCGAGATCAGCGAGGAGACCGGCGTGTAGTTTGCGGTCGATTATGATAACTGCAACGCGGACGCGACCGTGATGGAGCAGATCATCGCAAACTTCCAGAGTAACGGCGCGGATCTTCTCGTCGGCGTCGCTACCCCCGTCGCCATGCGCATGCAGACGGCCACGGAAGACAGCCGGACGCACGTTGTGTTTGCCGCTGTTTCCGACCCGGTTGGCGCAGGACTCGTGCAGTCGCTGGAAGCACCGGGCAGCAACGTGACCGGAACCTCCGACTATCTGGATACCGCAGCCGTTATGAATCTGATCTTTGCGGCCAACCTGGATGCGGCAAAGATCGGCCTTCTGTATGATGCCGGTCAGGATTCCTCGACGGCGGCCATTGCCAGCGCCAAGGCATATCTGGACGAAAAGGGCATCGCATACGTCGAGCACACCGGCAGCACAGCCGACGAAGTCATGCTGGCCGCGCAGGCCATGGTCGCAGACGGTGTTGACGCAGTATTTACCCCGACCGATAACTCCATCATGAAAGCCGAACTTGCCATCTACGAGACGTTCATCGACGCAGGCATCCCGCAGTACACCGGCGCAGATTCCTTCGCGCTGAACGGCGCGTTCCTCGGATATGGCGTTGACTACGCAAACCTCGGCCGTGAAACGGCGGACATGATCGCGGATATCCTGCTGAACGGCGCCGATCCTGCGGCTACGCCGGTCAAGACCTTTGACAACGGCACGGCTGCCATCAACACCGAGACCTGCGCGGCGCTTGGCATTGATTTTGACGCGGTCAGCAAGGCGTTCGAGCCGTACTGCACCAAGATTACCACGCTGACGACGGCGGAGAGTTTCTCGTAATCGGGGCGACGAACAGACAAATTGCCCGAAGCCGGTATGAGGCCGGCTTCGGGCGCTTAAAAAAGAAAGAGGAACCATCATGGATCTATCGAGTGTTCTGGGACTGATACAGACAGCGCTGGAACTTGGGCTTATCTGCTCTGTGACCGTATTGGCGCTGTATCTGAGTTACACGATGCTGAACGTCTGCGACCTGTCTACGGACGGCTGCTTCACGCTCGGCGCTGTGACCGGCGCGGTCACAGCCATGGCGGGCCATCCGGTGCTGGCCGTTTTTGCGGCGATGGGCGCGGGACTGGTGTCCGGGCTGGTCGTGTCTGTTTTGCAGACGCGCATGGGCGTCAACAGTCTGCTTGCCGGGATCATCGTCAATACGGCGCTGTACTCCATCAACATTGCCATTATGGACGGCGCGTCGCTTCTGAGTCTCAACAAGACGCAAACGGTGTTTTCGCTCATGAAAACTGCGCTGGCCGGTACGCCGCTCGCTGGGCAGTATAAGCTGCTGACCGCGCTTGCGGCAGTGGTGCTGATCGTATTGCTTTTGACGCTGTTCCTTCGCACCCGCATGGGCCTTGCCATCCGCGCGACCGGCAATAATCCCGACATGGTGCGCTCGTCGTCCATCAACCCGGCCATGACCACTACGGTCGGCCTGTGTATCGCGGGCAGCTTTACGGCGCTGTCCGGCTGCCTGCTCGCGCAGTATCAGAAGGCGGCGGATATCAACATCGGGCAGGGTATGGTCACCATCGCGCTGGCCTCGCTGCTGATCGGCAGCACGATTCTCGGCCGCGGCGGAATCTTTCTGCGCGCGGTGGGTGCGGTTCTGGGCGCGGTGGTCTTCCGGCTGGTCTATACCGTCGCGCTGCGGCTGGATATGCCGGCGTTTATGCTGAAGCTGGTGTCGGCGGTCATCGTCGTGCTTGCGATTTCGATTCCATACCTCAGAACACGGCTGCCGGTTTTCCGGCGCAGGATGCAGAGAAAGGCAGGCTGAGACAGATGCTGGAACTGAAGAAAATCTCCAAGACCTTCAATCCCGGAACGGTCAACGAAAAATGCGCCCTGCATGAGTTGTCGCTCAGCGTGCCGGATGGGGATTTCATCACGATCATCGGCGCAAACGGCGCGGGAAAATCCACACTGTTCGGCGCCATCAGCGGCAGCTTCCTGACGGACAGCGGCGAAATTCTGCTGGACGGACAGGATGTGACGCTCCTGCCGGAGTACCGGCGGTCAAAGATCATCGGCCGTCTGTTTCAGGATCCGATGCGCGGCAGCGCGCCGGGCATGACGATCGAGGAAAATCTCGCGCTGGCCGCCGGCCGCAGCGGCTGGCTGGGGCATATCAGCCGCCGGGACCGCGAGTGCTTCCGCGCGCAGCTGCGCGAACTGAATATGGGACTGGAGGATCGGCTGCGGCAGCCGGTGGGGCTTCTGTCCGGCGGTCAGCGGCAGGCGCTGACGCTTCTGATGGCGACGATCGCCAGGCCGAAACTCCTGCTGCTCGATGAGCACACCGCGGCACTCGATCCTGCCGCAGCAGAGAAAATTCTTGCCATGACCACGCGCATCGCGGCTGAACAGAAGCTGACCTGCCTGATGGTGACGCATAATATGAGCGCCGCGCTCGCGCTCGGTAATCGGACGCTGATGATGAACGGAGGCCAGATCATTCTGGACGTCAGCGGTGAAGAGCGTGCACATATGGACGTGAGCGACCTTCTCCGGCGCTTCCGCTCCGGAGCTGGCGAGACGCTGGACAACGACCGCATCCTGCTCGCCTGAAGCCGGTGGGCGGCATTTGGAGACTGTCAAAAAAACTGCTGTCTGATTTGAGCTACAATGCTTCACAGTTCGGTTGTAGGGGTAGACGACTCTGCAACGTCACAAACTTATGCGGTGCGCTGAAACAGCTCGTAAAACGCTTCCGGGTCGATTTTGGCGCGTGCCTTGCGGATAGCCGTGTCGCTGACCTTGCACCCGGCTGCGTTGCTGAACCGTTCTGCTTCCAGATACGCAGGCCCGCGGCAGTTTCCGATCGCAGTCAGCATTGTCCCCGCAAAGCCCAGCTTCCGATTCCGCGTAAAATCCACTTCTTTGTTGCGCGTATACCGTTCCTGAAATGCTTCTTCCGCAACGATTTTTTGATTTCCCGCAGATATTTTGTCTCTGCTTTCATCGCTACCACCTTCTGTGGCTCTATTATTTCTCTGTTTCCTTCGCTTGTATATCGGTTAAGTTCGTGACATTGATGTGGGCATCGGCCCCTACGAACGAGTAGGCGGATGCATTCGGGTTCGCCGAGGAACGCACGCCTTTCGCTGCCGCATATGGAACGGCCTCTTAGGGCGACTTGTCAGCCCTCCAGATGGAACGCGGTTTTGAGTTCGGCGATCTCTGCCTCGCTGATGTGGACGATGCTGCCGAGGCTCTGGGAATCGAGAATGGAGTTGGCGGTCAGCTCCATGACCTCAAGCCGGTCGAATGCCTGCAGGAGCGAATTGCCGGTGACGATCACGCAGTCGTTTTCCACGATGGCGACCGGGTGCGAAACATCGAATTCCGCCGCCATTTTATCCGGCTCCCGGTAGATCTCCTCATACGGCAGCGTTTTGACGTCGCGGAGGAGGATATAGCTTTCCGGGATGGTGCGTGCATCGAACGCTGCATCGGTCACGGCAAAGGCCATGGCGTGGACCGGGTGGGCAAGCAAAATCGCGCCGACATCGGGATGCTGCTCATAGATTTTCTGGTGCAGCAGCACGGCGCGGGACGGCGTCTTGCCCAGCTCCTTCATGCCGCCCTTGACGCGGACAAGATCATCCTCCTCCAGATACGCACGGTCGAAGCCGAAGGGTGTAATGAGGAAGCTGCCGTCGGACAGGCGGACGGAATACGTGCCGTGTGTGGCGGTGAACAGGCCCATTTTATACGAGCGGTGGATGAGCGTGATCATGTCGCGCCGGGCGGCCAGCTCCTCCGAGGTATGCGAACGGGGGATGAAATCATCCAGCTTGGTATGCGCGTTCGTCTCGCTCATGTGGTAGGCGTTCTCGGGCAGGGAATGGATCTTGCCGAGCTTGCTGGCCAGCACCTCAAGCGTCGCGGTATAGTTGAGCGTTTCAAAGCGCTGGAACGCCGTGAACATATCCGGCGCGCCGATGCAAACGCCGTGGTTTTCCAGCAGCGCCGTATCGCAGCCCTGCGAAAAGACCTTGCCGATCTCCACACCCAGCGCCTCGCTGCCGGGAACGGCGTAGGTCGCGATCTTCATCTGCTCACAGATATGGCGCACGGACGGGATCAGATCAAGATCGGGCAGCTTGCGGACGATGGAGAACGCCACGAGCGCGGGCGGGTGCGCGTGCAGCACGGCGTTCAGATCCGGGCGCATACGGTAGACCGATTCGTGGAACGGCAGCTCGGACGAGGGCTTGTGCGGCCCCTCGCAGCTTCCGTCCGGGCGGACGCAGATGATATCCTTGCGGGTCAGCGTCCCCTTGTCGATCCCGGCAGGGGTGATCCAGATGTTGCCCTGGGTGTCGCGGATGGAAAGATTGCCGCCGGACATGGTGGTCAGGCCCTTGTCATAGATGCGCTGCATGAACATGACAAGCTGGTCGGCGGGATGGATATACTGAATGTTCAAAAGATGACCTCCTAATCAGAATCGTCAGAGCGGCAGAATGCCGTCAAAGGTTTCGCTGAACAGCTCCTGCGCGTATGTGCGGAGCCTTGCACAGTAGCAGTCGTAAGCGTCAAGCAGGGTTTCGCCCTCCGGGGTCAGCCGAGCACCTCCTCCGTGTTTTCCTCCGGTTGTGGAATCGAGCAGCTTGAAGCCCAGCGACTGCTGCGCGTTTTTGAGGATCGTCCATGCCTTCGAGTACGCCATGCCGATGGACATGGCTGCCGCGCGCAGAGAGTGCAGCTCGCGTACCTTGCGCAGCAGAACTGCCACGCCGGGACCGAAGCACTTCTCTTCGCCGAAGATCCGAATGGTCAGGACGGGTCTGAAGGTTTGTTCCATGTCAAAATTTTACCACGCTGTATTCGCCATTGTCAACAATATTCCGATATTCTTGACGCGGAAGCGCGCGAATGCTATGCTTATATAACAGTGTCAGCTGACGCTATAGAGGAGGAATGTCCTGTGGAGCTGGCAAAGGCACTGGACGTGCGGCCCGGCGTGACCGCGATCATCGGCGGCGGCGGAAAGACGACGCTCATGGAATGCCTCGCGGAAGAACTGTCTGCGCAGGCCCGCGTGATCGTGTGTACGACGACGCATATCTATCCCGAACAGAATATGCCGTGCCTCGTTTCGACGTCTGAGGCGGAGATAGCGGCAGAATTGGCGCGTACGCGCTGCGTCTGCGTGGGCTCCGTTTCAGAAAGCGGAAAATACTCCGCGCCGGAGCTGCCGTTCTGCACGCTCTGCGCGCTTGCCAGCTACGTGATCGTCGAGGCCGACGGCTCCAAGCGCCTGCCGCTCAAGGCCCATGCCCCGCACGAGCCGGTCATCCCGCCGGAGGCGAACCAGACCATTCTGGTCGTGGGCGCATCCGGCTTCGGCAGACCGATGCGCGAAAGCGTCCACCGCGCACCGATCGCCGCGCAGGCGCTCGGCGTAAGCGAGGAGACGGTCGTAACGCCGGAGCTTTGGGCGAATTTTTTGAATCTGGAAGCGCTGCATACGCGCGTTCTGGTCAATCAGACCGAGAACGAGCCGGAGCGGCAGACAGCAAGAGCGCTGGCCGCCGGACTTTCCTGCCCGGTGTGCATGGCGGCATTACAAAAGGGGTGGATCGAATGCTTGTGCTGATCCGAGGTGCGGGCGATCTGGCGACGGGCATTGCGCTCAGGCTTTTCCGGTCGCATCTGTGCGTCGTGATGACAGACCTGCCGCAGCCGACGGCCATTCGCCGGACGGTCTGCTTTTCACAGGCGATCTTATACGGAAGCTATCAGGTGGAGGACGTGACGGCAGAGCTTGCCGCAAGCATGGAAGACGTGCGCTGCATTCTGGCCGAGGGCTGCATCCCGGTTCTGGCCGATCCGAAGGCAGAGTGCCGCGCGTGGCTGAAGCCGGACGTGGTGGTCGACGCGATCCTTGCCAAGAAAAACCTCGGCACGCAGATCACGGACGCGCCGCTGGTCATCGGCGTCGGCCCCGGCTTCTGCGCCGGGCGGGACTGCCACGCGGTCATTGAAACGATGCGCGGGCACACGCTTGGCCGCGTCATCCGCGAGGGCGAACCCATCCCGAACACGAACATTCCCGGCCTCATCGGCGGCTTTACCGGTGAGCGTGTGCTGCGCGCCCCGGACGACGGCATGTTCCATCAGCTGCTGGATATCGGCGCGATGGTGCGGGCGGGCGATATTGCGGGCGAGGTGAACGGCAAGCCGATGGCCTGCACGATCTCCGGCGTCATTCGCGGCATGCTGGCCGACGGAACGCCCGTGTTCAAGGGCATGAAGTCCGGCGACGTTGACCCGCGCGGGGAAATTTCCTACTGCCAGACCGCCTCGGACAAGGCCATCGCCATCGGCGGCGGCGTTTTGCAGGCAATTCTGGAATACACCGGCGTTCTGAACGCCGCGACGGGGAAAAATGCACTGGGGGTATAACCATGAAGGACGAGATCAAGCTGACAAAGCTTGCAAAATGCGCCGGGTGCGGCGCGAAGGTCGGCGCGGGCATTCTCGCGCAGCTGCTGGGCGATATCCGTGTGCGGCAGGACGAAAATCTGCTCGTCGGATTCGACAAGAGCGACGATGCGTCGGTCTATAAGGTGTCGGACGAGCTTGCGCTCGTGCAGACGGTCGATTTCTTCCCACCCATCGCGGACGACCCGTATACCTTCGGCCAGATCGCAGCGACGAATGCGTTGTCCGACGTCTACGCCATGGGCGGTGAGCCGAAGCTCTGCCTCAACATCATGGCCGTGCCGGAGTCCATGCCGAAGGAAGACGTGCATGACATTCTGCGCGGCGGCTATGACAAGGTCTATGAGGCGGGCGCGCTTATCACCGGCGGCCACTCGATCTATGACGACGAGCCGAAATACGGGCTGGCCGTGACCGGCTTTGTCCACCCGGACAAAGTCCTCACGAACTCCGGCGCGAAGCCCGGCGACGTGCTGTTTTTTACAAAGCCGCTTGGCATCGGCATTCTCACGACGGCGGAAAAGGCTGATCTTCTGTCCGAGGACGGCAAGGCGCTGGCTATCCGCCTGATGACGACGCTCAATAAGTCCGCCCGCGACGTGATGGTGCAGTACCGCGTCCATGCCTGCACGGACGTGACCGGTTTCTCCTTCCTCGGCCACGCGTCCGAGATGGCGACTGGCAGCGATGTGCAGCTGGAAATCGACACGGCCGCAATTGACCTGATCGGCGAAGCGCTGGACTTTGCACGCATGGGTATCCTGCCTGCCGGTATGTACCGCAACCGCACATTTGCCGAGCCGATGGTCGACGCGGGAGACACGGAGCTTGCCGTGCAGGATGTGCTCTACGACCCGCAGACGGCGGGCGGCCTGCTCATCGCCTGCGACCCGGAGGACGCGGACGCGCTGTTTGCCGCCCTGAAACCGGCAGTCCCCAGCGCGCAGCGTGTCGGCACGGTGCAGCCCTACACGGGCGGCGCAAGAATCTATCTGAAATGAGGCTGTTTGAATGAACCGCTATATTTTGATTCCCGAGGACACCATCCGCGTCCTGCCGCCGGAGGACGGCGTGGAGGCGGCAGTCGAAGTTTTCTGCTCCCGTACAGTCATTTTTTTTGATATTTCACAAATACAGGATGTCTGCCTGATGCACAACGTTTTATCGAACCGCGGGCGCGCCGATGCGCTCTGCTTCACGGCGGCGGACCGCCTGCTTGAGCGGGAACAGATGGTGCTCGTCCCCACGGACCGGGCCGATTATGCAGCGTTTCTGACGGATTTCCGGACATATGCACCAGAAACGCTCGATTTTTCCAAGGAGGAAGATTACATCCCGGAATCCTGCGACCACAACGGCCATCATCACGGATAAAAACGAAAAAGCCGCACATCCTGAAAGAAAAAGACAGGAGGTGCAGCATGAAAAAACGCGACAGAAAAGACCGTCCGGATCTCGTTCCGGAGATCTTCGCCCAGCAGCCCAGTCTTACCGACCCGCAGGGCAGCTGGACCGGCCTTCCGATGAACGAGCTTGACGTCCCGGTCCAGGACGCGGACGATCTGTAACCGGCCAAAACCGCCCTCCGTCATGTGCTGCATGACAAAGGGCGGTAATTTTTCAAGCGTTTATTCCGGCTTTTTGCTGTCGATGGTGTCCTCGGTCAGCGCGCCGACATCCTCCATCTTGACCTTTTTGGGCAGCGTCAGAGACAGGATCATGGAAATCACGAACACGCCCGCGACGGGGTTGCCTGCGAAAATGTCGCTCACGATCTTCGGCATACCGGAGAAGAATTCCGGGACCTGCGTGACGCCGATGCCGATGTTGTCGACGGACGCCGGTGCGCGGGATCTCTGGTCTTTCATTTGGAATAATCTCCTTTTATTTGATGGCCGGAGCCGCATAACGCGGTGGCAGGCGGCGGGACCGAAAAGGGAAAAGTGCCCCGTGCCAACCGTTATTCTGGCCTCTGTATCAAGTATACGTGTTTAGAACCCGTTAAGCGATACAAATTTTTTGTTTGCCAAACAAAAAATAAGTTGTAATTTTGTGAAGTCTGCTGTTTTTTCAGGATTGGGGAACGGGGAGCCGCCGCATCCCGCGCGGCAGATTGCAATTCCGCACAGGATATGCTAAGATGGGTCAAAAAAAGGCGGGCGCTGTGTGTCCCGGCCGAAGGGAGAACTGTATGCGAATCATCGGGATCGTGCCGGGCGCAAAGCTGTTCGGCTCGGAGGATCTGTACGCGGATCAATATTTATTTGTAAACGGCTATCCGAAGCGGATTCTTGCAAACGGCGGCACGCCCGTCGGGATCCTCAGCAGCGACGGCTATGCGGCGGAGGACAGCCTTTCGTTCTGCGACGCGTTTGTGTTCTGCGGCGGGGCACGGTTCTATCCGTACCATTTTCAGGTCATGGAGTACGCTGCGAAATCCGGCAAGCCCGTGCTCGGCATCTGCCTCGGGATGCAGATGATGAACACCTATTTCCTCGTTGCCGAAGAGGCCGAACGCCGCGGCTGGGACGGGCCGCTGCTCGCGCTGTTCGAGCAGATGAAAAAAGAGCGCTATATGTTCACCGAACCCGTGGACGGCCACTGGGACGGCCATATCACGCGGGACAATGTCGACCGCTTCAAGCATCCCGTCCATGTAACGCCCGGCAGCCGCCTCGAACGTCTGACAGGGAAGCAGACGATCCTGGGCGCGTCGATGCACAACTATCGTATTACGCACCCAGCCCGGTCGCTGACCGTCGCGGGCCGGACGGACGACGGCACCATCGAGGCGCTGGAATACGGTGAGCAGATGCTCGGCGTCCAGTTCCACCCCGAAGCCGACGACCAGAACGACGAACTGTTCCGCGCCATTCTGTGATCCGCACAAATGTGCCTGCGCAGTCCGGGTGGTATAATAAATGATGGTTAGAAGTATCTAACCGAAGATGAAAAAGGAGGAAACCAAGATGTTGTATTCGGAAAAGATAAAGGGATTCACAGCGGCGCATCCATGTGAGGAACTGACCGCCGGCGGCGCACGAAACCGTCTACACCATGTCCAACAACCACGGTGACATCGTGATCGAAGCCCCCGCCGGCTACAAGTGGGACGAAGGCACGCTGAAGAAGATCACCTACGTTGCCGAAGCTGGCGGTGTCAAGTACGACTCCCTCCAGAAAGCCATCGACGCGGCCAAGTCTAAAGCGGTCGTCACGATGCTTGCTGATACCCGCGAGAATGTCACTATCAGTACACCCCTACAACGGTCTGATGCTCCACGCGTCGGCGGCGGCGCTGGGAGGGAGGGCGTACCTCTTTTCCGGCCCCTGCGGGCGCGGGAAATCGACGCATACACGTCTCTGGCAGCAGACGTTTGGAGAGGCCGTGCAGGTCTTCAACGACGATAAGCCCGCCCTCCGCCGTCTGGACGGCCGCTGGTATGCCTACGGTACGCCGTGGTGCGGCAAGGACGGCATCAATCTCAACCAGAAATGGCCGCTCGGCGGCATTTGTTTTCTGGAAAAATCACAGGAAAACCGCATCCGCCGCCCGCCTGAGCTTCGAAACCATGCGCCGCGCGGCGGAGGAGGAAGGACTATGAAACTCAAAGAAAACTTTGTTCTGCGTCAGGTGGCCGGCAGCTATGCCGTCCTCGCCGTCGGCCCCTACAAACGGGCACGCATATCCATTTCCCCGCTTCTGGCTGGGCCAAACTCGGTTTGACCCGCCCCGAAACGTGGAACTAGCACGAAAAGGAGAGTATTATGCTTGGCCGTCTTGCCGACTTTGACGCCATTGACGCCGGTGCGGGCAGACGCTTCCCCGACGTGAGCAAGACCTTCTGGGGCTTCTACGACATCGTTGAGGCAACCAGCGAACATACTTACACCTTCGACAGCGAGCTGCTGCACGAAAAGTGGAACTAAGACCTGCGGCAGCCCCGCCGTCCTGTATGGCGGCGGGGCTGCTTCAACGAATAAAGGGAGCACAAGGGTTTGAAAAACAACGGTCTTTGCGGCGAGCAGGGCAAGGAGCTTGACAACGAAATGTTCCGTGCGGCCTTCCGCTGTGAGCAGCTCGAGCATGAGCTGAAAAAAATCTGCGGAACGCTTGAAAAGGCTCGGATCCCCTTTATTCCCCTGAAAGGCTCGGTGCTCCGCCGGTACTATCCCGAGCCGTGGATGCGGACAAGCTGCGATATCGACGTATTTGTCCGTGAGGCAGATCTGGACAGGGCAATAGAGGCGCTTTGGGAGAACCTTTCGTACCGGATCGGGGAGATCTCTGACCATGACGTCCAGATCTATACCCCAAACGGACAGCATATCGAGCTGCACCGGAACCTCATTGAGGATCACCGGATCAATCAGGTCTTTGAAACGTATAAGCCCGACGTAGTCTATCACGCGGCGGCGCATAAACACGTCCCGCTTATGGAGGACAGCCCGTGCGAGGCCATCAAAAATAACGCCATCGGCACCTATAAGACGGCCTACGCCGCCATGGTAAACGGCTGCAAGCGCTTTGTTCTGATCTCGACCGACAAGGCGGTGAACCCCACGAACATCATGGGCGCGTCCAAGCGCCTGTGCGAGATGATCATTCAGTCGTTCAGCCGCAAGATCCGCGACGGCAAGGCGGACGAGCTGCCGCCGCTTCACGTGCACAGCAGCGACGAGAGCGGCAGTATGCGCGAGATCATGAAGTCCGCCAAAAATGCGAAAACCGAGTTTGTGGCCGTGCGCTTCGGCAATGTCCTCGGCAGCAACGGCTCTGTCGTGCCGCGCTTTAAGGAGCAGATCGCAAAGGGCGGCCCGGTGACGGTCACGCACCCCGATGTCATCCGCTACTTCATGACGATCCCGGAAGCCGCCGCGCTTGTCCTGCAGGCGGGAACCTATGCGAAGGGCGGGGAGATCTTCGTGCTCGACATGGGCTCCCCCGTAAAGATCGACACGCTTGCGCGAAATCTGATCAAGCTCTCGGGTCTGCGCCCCGACGTGGATATCAAAATCGAGTATACGGGCCTGCGTCCCGGCGAGAAGCTGTATGAAGAAAAGCTGATGTCGGAGGAGGGCCTGCGCACAACGCCGAACCAGCTGATCCACATCGGCAGCCCGATCCGTTTCGATACGGATGTTTTTCTCAGACAGCTGCAAATGCTCATGAAGGTGGCCTATGCCGGAAACGAAGAGGAACTCCGCGCGCAGGTCGAACGCGTGGTCACGACCTATCAGCCTGCCGGAAGACATGGCTCAGAGCACAAGGGTGAAGCCTTTGAGAAGCAGATGGAGCTTGTCGAGCATAAGGAGGCCCAAAGGGAAGGCACACCGCGGCGCCATGAAGGCCGTCGGGGAAACTACGGAGCAAGAAGCCTGCCCCGTCACGAGGCGGCGGTAAAAGAGTGAAACAAAATAAAACAAGCGGGAGGAACCATGGGATTTCATGGTTCCTCCCGCTGCTTTTCTGCTGGTTGGATCATCGGCTGCCAAATGGGGGGATCTTACACGTTCTGCGCCTGCTCCGCGATCTGCTTGAGCAGAATGTCCTCCGCGTACCCGCAGGCACGCGCGACAGAGCCGGCCTCGAAGGGGTTGGACAGATTTGCATAGCGCAGCGTTTCGAGATAGCCGCGGCTGCCGCCGGTCTTGCAGAGGTTCAGATAGTCCTGCCATGCGGCGGCCTTATCCTCGGCGTACTTCTTCTTGAACTCCATCGCGCCCATCGTCGTGAGCGTGTAGTTGATATAGTAGAACGGATAGAGGTAGATATGCAGCTTGTGGTACCAGTAGCCGCCGCGTTCAAAGAACGGGTCGTTCTCATAGTGCCGCCACGGCATATACTTTTCCTCCAGCAGGTGCCACTGATATGTCCGCTCCTTCGGCGTCAGCTCAGGATGGGCATAGCAGATGTGCTGGAACTCGTCCACGGCCACGCCGAAGGGCACGAAGGTCAGCGCCTCCTGCAGATGTGCGAAGCGGAACTTGTCCGCCTGATCGCCGAAGAACCACTCGGCATAGGGGTAAGCAAACTGCTCCATGGACATGGAGTGGATCTCCGCAATATCGGTCGACTCGCTGTAATAGTCCGAAATGGGCTGGCTGCGCATGGCCATATAGCCCGCGAACGCGTGGCCCAGCTCGTGCGTCAGCACCTGCATATCAAAGATCGTATGGTTGAAGCAGGAGAACACAAACGGCGCTTTCAGGCTCGGCAGACTCGTCATGTAGCCCGTGGAGGCCTTGCCCGGCTTGTTCTGCAGGTCCATCAGCTCATGGTCGATCATGAAGTCGATGAATTCGCCGGTTTCCGGGCTGATCTCGTGATACATCTTCTGCGCGGTCTTGACCATGAACGCGTCGTCGCCCGCAGGCTCGGCGTTGCCGTCCGGGAATACCATCTTTTCGTCGTACCACATGACGTGATCAACGCCGAGGCGCTTGGCCTGCGCGTCATAGAGCTTCTTGCACAGCGGAACAAGAACGGTGCGTACCTGCTCGCGGAAAGACGCGACCTCTTTTTCGCCGTAATCCGTGCGTCCCTGCTCCAGATAACCGACAGGAATGTAATTTTCGTAGCCAAGATTTTTGCCCATCTGGTTGCGGATACGAATCAGCTCATCCCAAATCTGTTCCAGACGCGGCTCATTGTCCTCATAAAATTTGGAGTATGCCTTGACGGCAGCGGCGCGTATCGCGCGGTCAGGGTGTTCAAAGTATTTCTGCACGCCGTAAAGGTTCAGATTCTTGCCGTCAAACGGAATCTCTGCCGTGGCCATGATTTTCTGATATTCATTGGTCAGGCGGCTCTCCTGCTGGCGCAGCGGAACGTTGGCCTCGCAATACAGCTTTTTCTGTAAGTCCATGGAGACAAAGTACTGCTTGCCAAGATCCCGCTCAATGTCCGCACGGAACGGGCTGGCCGCAATAGCCTCGCTGAGCGCAACCTCGTCGCCGCTGAGCGTGGGCAGCGTATCCTGCAAATACTGAATCTCCGCCTCATAAAACTCGTCGCGCGTGTCGAGCGTATGCCGGATGTGTGCGATGGAATACTGCGTGAACAGCTCGCAGGTCTCGCGGTCGATCTCAAACATCAGCGCGCGCAGCGCGGCGTAGCTCTCCGCGTGTACAGCCGCGTTTTTCCATTCGGCAAGCTTGGCGCGCCGCGCTTCCAGATCGGGGCGCTTGTATTCAAGTGTTGAGAACCTGTAATTGTCTATCATCGTTTGATTTCTCCTTGCATGAATTCTATATTTTATGATACCCGTGCGGACTGCCGCTGTCAATAGCCTGCCGCGGGTTTCTGCCCGTCTGCACCGGTGCATAGCTGCACTGCGGCAGACCATGCACATGGCCTGCCGCAGCTGCAATAAAACTTATGTAAGCTTACAGCCCCATTTCCTTCTTGACCTCGCCGAAGCAGCGGACGGCGAAATCGAGGTCTTCCTTCGTGTGGCCGGCGGAGATCTGCGTGCGGATGCGGTCGCGGCCCTTGGGGACGACGGGGTAGCAGAAGCCGACGACGTACACGCCCTTGTCGAGCATCCGGCGGGCAAACTCCTGCGCGATCTTCGGGTCATAGAGCATGACGGGGACGATGGGGTGCTCGCCGGGGA
>PPYF01027975.1_pt1 | contig 15865 bp, 11 predicted proteins | sample 1559871 | NCBI WGS metagenome assembly PPYF01 (sample SAMN08240021, study PRJNA423297) | Human gut metagenome, whole genome shotgun sequencing project. | reverse complement strand
GCCGAGTTTAATGCGTTTAAGAGCAAAAGAATTTTTGAGTCCAAGTTCCTTTTCAAGCCCTCTATCTGAGCGGTCTTTTGCATAATAAGCTTGGAGCAGGTCTGCGAAAAAGCCGAAAATGCTTGCCACGGTCACAACATAAGGGTTCTGCCGCTGATTTGCCTCGAAATATGCGGCTATACGCATCATTTTGGCAACATCGTGGGCGGCAATGGCATCAACGAGTTCAAAATTGTTATAATCTTTGCTGATACCGATGTTGCGTTCTACGGCTTCCGGTGTCACCATAGCTCCCTTACCGAGAATTTCGGCAAGTTTGTCTATCTCATTGTAAAGCCGGCTCAGGTTGGTGCCGATGAAGTCGCCGAGCATCTCAATGGCCTTCGGTTCGGCATTCAGTCCTTTGGCCTTAATATACTGGCCTATAAGGGTCGGAACCTGACTGGCATAAACTTCCTTTGATTCAAAAACTATGCCTCCGGAGGCAGTTACGGCCTTGGCGAACTCCTTTCCTTTGATTTTATCGCCTCGAGAAGCCACAACAAGCACGGTGGAAGGAGTAGGTGAGGCCGCATATCTGGCAAGCTTGTCGACAAAGTCGGCACGTGCCGTCTGTGCTTCTCTTACAATCACAATCTGACGGTCGGTCATCATTGGAATCTGGCGGCAGAAGTCTATGATGCTCTGTGGGTCGGAAACCTGCGGGGCATAGATATTGGTGAGCGCATAGTCGCGGTCCTCCTCCGGCAAGACTTTTTCAAAAGTCTTGATTAGTTCATCTATGAAATAACCCTCTTTGCCATGCAGCAGGTAGACAGGTACAAGGTTGCCTGACTGTACTGAGCGGCGAAGCGAGTCGAATGTGATAGCGGCGGCCATATATTATGCGGAATGAGATAATTTTTGCGGGTTGCTTATTTTTGTGTAAATTTACACAGATTTTCCGAATCGTGACTTCAAAAAGCATAAAAATGTTTGAAAAACTTAACTTGCCGGTATTCGATATAAAGCTTCGCCGCGATGAAGATGGGGCTATACGTGTGTATGACCCTATGCGTGAAAAGTGGCTTGTGCTTACGCCTGAAGAATGGGTGCGTCAACATTTTGTGCATTATCTCACAGAAGTAGTGGGCTATCCCAAAGCGTTAATTGCCAACGAAGTGGGGCTTAAATTCAATGATATGCAACGGCGTTGCGACACTGTGGTTTTTCATCGCGACCTTACTCCGGCATGTATAGTGGAATATAAGCGCCCGTCGGTGGAAATAACCAAAAAGGTTTTCGACCAGATAGCGAGGTATAATTCTGTTTTGGGAGCTGCTCACCTGATTGTCTCAAATGGACTTAGGCATTATTGCTGTCACTTTGCCGGCGAAGGATATGAGTTCCTTCGTGCAATTCCTGATTTTAACGACTTATAACCGATAAAACAATAATAAGTGTAAAAAATGCACTTTTTTAGCGAAAAATAAGAAAATATGGAGAAATTTTCTTAAATTTGCTGCCGATAATCTTATTACCTTGAAAACATGAGAGTAAAGCTTCATAAGGGCTTGAACTTGCGACTGGCCGGTGCTGTGACTGACATTTCGCCGGTTGAAGTTAAAGCTACCAGATGTGCTGTAATTCCCGATGACTTTCCAGGATTCTTGCCAAAGCTTGATGTTAAAGAAGGCGATTATGTGAAGGTCGGTTCGGTTCTGATGCACGATAAACAGCGCCCTCAGGTGTGTCTTGTGTCGCCTGTGAGCGGTACGGTCGTTGCCATAGTTCGTGGTGAGCGACGTAAAATACTGAGGGTTGAGGTACAAAGCGATGGCAAGCTTGATGCAGAGCAATTTGATTTGAAATCTCCGTTAGCAGAACTGCTCGGTCGTTCAGGGCTTTTTGCCATGTTCCGCAATCGCCCTTACGACATTGTGCCAAATCCTGAAATACGTCCCCGCGATATATTTATAACTGCTATTGATTCAGCTCCACTCGCGCTGCCGCTTGCAGAACAATTAGGCAAAGATGCTGCAAAGGTGCTTGAAATTGCTGTAAAAAGCTTAAAAAATCTCACAGATGGCCTTGTGTACATAGGAATAAACGATGAATGGCCGTTTGATTTCATTAAAGGAGCAGAAACCGTTACCTTCGAGGGGCCTCATCCTGTAGGAAATGTCGGAATACAAATTGCAAACATTAATCCTGTAAACAAAGGTGAAGACGTATGGACCCTCGATGTGGTCACATTATATAAAATAGGCAAGCTGCTGATTGAAGGAAAACTTGATTCCACAAGCTATGTCGCTGTTACCGGTTCGGAAATCATGGTGCCATACGTTGCCAAGACAATTATCGGTGTGGAAATGAAATCGTTGGTTGCAGGTCGTATTAAAAATGACGGGACCCACAAGCGCGTTATTTCCGGAAACGTCCTTACCGGAACTTCGGTAGGTGAGGAAGGGTTCTTGCAAGCTCCATATAGGCAGGTAACTGTGATTGCCGAGGGAGATGATGTTGACGAGTTTATGGGATGGGCTTCGTTGTCACTTTCCAAGCTAAGTGTGAACCAGGCAATCCCGTTCAGACGTTTCCGCAAGCTCTTCTCGCCTGATGCGAGGCTTAACGGCGGCCGACGTGCCATGATTTTGAGTGGCGAATATGATAAAATGATGCCAGCCGATATTCTGCCGGAATATCTTCTAAAAGCTATAATAAGCAAGAATATCGACGATATGGAAGCATTGGGCGTATATGAAGTAGCTCCTGAAGATTTTGCATTGTGCGAATTTATCGATGCCTCCAAACTTCCCATACAACAGATAGTCCGTGATGGACTGGATTATTTACGTAAAGAGCTGAGTTAAAGATATATGAAATCATTACGAACATTTCTTGACCGTGTGCGCCCGAATTTTCAGCCCGGGGGACGAATGAGTGCTTTTGGTTCTGTGTTCGAGGGATTCGAGTCTTTCCTCTACACACCGCGCACTACATCGGCGCCCGTCATGGCCACGCATATCCACGATGCCATCGACTCAAAGCGAGCTATGATAATAGTTGTGCTTGCATTGATGCCTTGTTTCTTATTTGGAATGTATAATACAGGCTATCAGCATTGGCTGGCAGCCGGAGAGACGAGTTTCCCGTTTTGGTCATTGATGCTTTATGGTCTTTTGGCTATCTTGCCAAAGGTTGTTGTTACGTATTTTGTAGGTCTCGGTATCGAATTTGCCGTGGCGCAGATACGGAAGGAAGAAATTCAGGAAGGATTCCTTGTTACAGGAATATTGATTCCGATGATTTGCCCTTTGGAGACGCCGCTTTGGATGCTTGCAGTTGCGACAGCATTCGCAGTCATTTTTGCTAAGGAAGTATTTGGCGGAACAGGATATAATGTAGTTAATGTGGCTTTGGTTGCGCGGGCTTTTCTTTTCTTCGCCTATCCGGCCAATATGTCGGGCGACGATGTGTTTGTAGCTACAGGCACTATGCTTGGCGTGGGGCCTGCGGTACCCGACGGATTCACATGTGCCACGCCTCTTGGTCAGGTTGCCGCATCGTCGGGAATGCCTGCTCCACTTGTTGGAATAGGTGATTATGTCATAACCCGCTGGGATGCATTTATCGGTCTGATTCCCGGCTCATTCGGTGAGACATCCACCTTGTGTGTGCTCATTGGAGCGGCGATATTGCTTATGAGCGGCATTGGTTCGTGGCGAATAATGCTTTCGGTGCTTGTAGGTGCTTTGTTCATGGGCTGGATAGCCAATGAGTTCGCAAATCCTACATACCCTGCGTCATATATGGCACCCGGCGACCAGCTGCTTTATGGCGGTCTCGCTTTTGCCGGTGTTTTTATGGCGACCGACCCCGTCACGGCTTGTCGAACCAATACAGGTAAGCTGATATACGGATTTTTAATCGGTGTAATAGCTGTGATAATCAGAACATATAATAACGGCTATCCTGAAGGGGCCATGTTGGCTGTGCTTCTGATGAATGTATTTTCTTCGCTTATCGACTGGATGGTCGTTCGCTCCAATATCAACCGCCGTCGTGCACGTCTAATCGCAAAAACGCCGAAGCCATGAAGATTAATAAGCAAAGCAACTGGTACACTATCATATATATTATTGTTTTGGTGGTGGTAGTCGGAACGGCTCTGGCCTACACCGCTATGAGCCTTGGCGACAAGCAACAGAAAAACATAGCCGACGACAAGATGCGCCAGATTCTTGCATCGCTGCACGTTACGGTTCCAAAAGACAGTATTAACGATGAATTCAGCCGCTACATCACACGTCAGTATGTAGTTGACAGCGAAGGCAAGGAGATTGAAGGCGATGCATTTACCGTAAATGTGGCAGCCCAGTCAAAATTACCGGATAATGAAAGGCTGCTCCCTGTGTACCAGGCTACAATGCCCGATGGCGCTGTGAAATATATACTTCCGGTATATGGTGCCGGTCTTTGGGGACCGATTTGGGGTTATGTAGCTATTGATTCCGACGGTTCTACAGTATTCGGAGCATATTTCGACCATCAGGGTGAAACCCCCGGTCTTGGGGCCGAAATTGCCAAACCCGCTTTCAGCGACCAATTTGTGGGGAAACGGATGTTTTCAGGCGATTATCTCATACCGATATCTGTAGTTAAGAAAGGTCAGAAACCTCATGGCGGTGACTATGTCGACGGTGTGTCGGGCGGTACAATTACATCTAAAGGTGTAAGCGCCATGCTGCAGAACTGCATACGTCCCTACGATAAATTTTTACGTTCAATCCGAAAAAATGAAGAGAAATGAGCGAAAAGATTTCAAATAAATCGGTATTTTTCAATCCGTTTTCCAAAAACAATCCTGTCATTGTCCAGATACTGGGTATTTGTTCCGTATTGGCTGTAACAGCCAAGCTTGAGCCGGCCATCGTAATGGGACTCAGTGTAATAGCTGTACTTGCTTTCTCCAATGTCATCATATCGCTCATTCGAAATACCATACCGAATTCTATCCGAATTATTGTCCAGCTGGTCATAGTCGCCGGATTGGTTATCATAGTGAGCGAGCTTTTAAAAGCCTACGCCTACGATGTGAGTGTGCAGCTGTCGGTGTTCATAGGGCTGATAATAACCAACTGTATTCTGATGGGACGCCTTGAGGCATTCGCCATGGCCAATCGTCCGTGGCCGTCATTTCTCGACGGTGTGGGCAACGGCATAGGATACGTCATTATCCTTGTGATTGTTGGATTTTTCCGCGAATTGCTTGGCTCCGGCACGCTTTTCGGTTATCAGGTTGTGCCTCAAAGCTTCTATGACGCAGGATATGTGAACAACGGCTTGATGATTTTGCCTCCGATGGCACTCATTGTAGTAGCCTGCATTATTTGGGTACATCGTTCCTTGAACAAAGATTTACAGGAGAAATAAGCTATGGAAAACCTGAATATCTTCATACGGTCGATATTTGTCGACAATATGATTTTTGCCTATTTCCTGGGCATGTGTTCATTCCTTGCGGTGAGCAAGAATGTAAAGACATCCTTCGGCCTTGGCGTGGCTGTAACGTTCATGCTCGTTATCACGCTGCCAATAAACTATCTACTCAACACTTACGTGCTTCAGAAAGGTGCGCTGGCATGGCTTGGCTCGGAATACGCCGAGGTTGACCTCAGCTTCCTGTCGCTCATACTTTTCATTGCTGTGATTGCTTCAATGACCCAGTTGGTAGAAATGGTGATAGAAAAAACTTCTCCCGCCCTGTATTCTTCGTTGGGTATATTCCTGCCGCTCATTGCCGTGAACTGTGCAATTCTCGGCGGGTCGTTATTCATGCAGCAGAGAGAATTCTCATCAGTGTGGACAGCTGTATGTGCAGGTGGCGGCTGGGGCATAGGCTGGCTCATGGCTATCTGTGCCATAGCAGCCATACGTGAGCGCATTGCCTCGTACTCAAATGTACCCGGCCCCTTGCGTGGAATTGGTATAACGTTTATTCTGACGGCTCTCATGGGCATAGCATTCATGAGTTTCCTTGGAATTAAAATCTGAAGATTATTATGACTACGATATTTATAGCTGCCTCGCTCATAGGAGCCACAATCACAGCCGGAGTTGGCATATTTCTTGTCATTACACTTATCTTGGTTGGCATTTTGCTTATTGCCAAGCGTTTTCTTGTGCATACAGGCAATGTGCCTATTACGATTAACGGTGAAAAGACTGTAGAGGTTACATCGGGTCAGTCATTGCTTTCGGCTATGGCCTCGGCCGGCATATTTTTGCCATCGGCTTGCGGCGGCAAAGGCAGTTGCGGCCAGTGCCGTGTGCAGGTTAAGCGAGGTGGCGGCAGCGTGTTGCCTACCGAAAAAGTACATCTTTCACGCAAAGAAGAACTCGCTAAGTGGCGTCTCGGTTGTCAGGTAAAGGTCAAGAAACCTATCAAGATGAATCTCCCAGCATCAGCTCTTTCTGTAAAAGAATGGGAATGTGAGGTTATTTCCAACAAGAATGTGGCAACATTTATCAAGGAGTTCATCGTGGCTCTTCCCGAGGGCGAACACATGGATTTTGAGCCGGGTTCGTATGCACAAATCAAAATCCCGGCCTTCAAGATTGACTATGACAAGGATATAGACAAGACTTCTATCGGCGATGAATACCTGCCGGCATGGGAAAAGTTCGGCCTCTTCCCGTTGAAGTGCGTTAACACAGAGCCGACTATCAGAGCCTATTCAATGGCTAACTATCCCGCGGAAGGCAATCGCATAATGCTGACTGTCCGCATCGCCACTCCACCGTTCAAACCAAAGCCCGCTGTCGGCTTCCAGAACGTAAATCCCGGTATAGCCTCAAGCTACATATTTAGCCTTAAGCCCGGTGACAAGGTGATTATGAGCGGCCCTTATGGAGATTTCCATCCCATTTATGACACTAAGAACGAAATGATGTGGATAGGCGGCGGTGCCGGTATGGCTCCTCTCCGTGCACAAATAATGCACCTTACAAAGACGCTGCACACTACCGACCGCATAATGAATTACTTCTATGGCGCACGTGCCTTGAACGAAGTGTTCTATCTCGATGACTTTTTGGCTATAGAAAAAGAGTTCCCCAACTTCCACTTCCATCTCGCGCTTGACCGTCCCGACCCTGCCGCAGATGCGGCAGGAGTGAAGTACACTCCCGGATTCGTACATCAGGTAATATATGACACTTATCTTAAGAATCATGATTCTCCTGAAGATATCGAATACTATATGTGTGGTCCCGGTCCGATGAGTGCGGCGGTCAACAAGATGCTCGATTCGTTAGGGGTTGACCCGGAAAATATCCATTACGATAACTTCGGAGGATAAATAGATTTTTTTGTGTTCATTATAGAAGGAATGGATGCCGCAGGGTGTTCATTCCTTCTGTTTACAAGTAGAATTAATGCTTATTGTATCTGATAAAGGCAAGTTTTTAAAAATTAGATAGGATGCAATGGGATAATTTGTTACCTTTGCAAAAAAAATATGCAATCATGTCACAAAACGTAAAACAACTCGTTTCGGCCGGTGTCATGGCGCTTTCAATATTAGGAATGCCCGTCCATGCTCGCCAGCTAAGTGAACAGGATGCCTTGGCCAGAGCAAGTGAATATTTGAACTCTGCTCAGGGACGTTCTGCCATGCAGGCATTAAAGCCTTCTGATGTAAACCTTGTCTATACAGCACAAAAACAAGGACAATCTTATTTTTATATATTCAATCGGGGAGACAATGGCTTTCTGATAGCCGGTGCCGACGACCGTGTGCCTGCCGTTTTGGCCTATTCAGAGGCAGGGACTTTGGATATGTCTGATATTCCTGACAATTTCAAATATTGGATGGGGGAATACAGCCGACAGATACAATGGATTTTCGACAATCCGGCCCGCATAGGTTCGCGCTCAGATGAATCGAGCGGTGCTTATCCTGTGGTAGAGCCAATCCTCACGACCAAATGGAGTCAGATAGCGCCCTACAACGGTAAGTGTCCGATGAATGGAAAGAACCGGACAATCACCGGTGCTACCGCTGTGGCTATGGCGCAAATCATGCACCATTACCGTTGGCCCGAGATGGGTAGCGGCTCCATAAGCTATGAATGCTCATCGCTTGATGAGCCTCAGACTTTGAATGTTGATTTTGAGAATACTGTCTACGATTGGGACAATATGCTCAATGAATACACGATGAACTATACAAACGAGCAGGCAGAGGCTGTCGCGACTCTTTTGTGGAATTGCGGTGCCGCAACACAAATGCAATATGGTTCTTCTGCCGACACTGCCGATTATGATGCTTTAAATGCATTTGTCAAATATTTCTCATACGACCCCGCAACAATAAAGCAATACAGTATCGATGACTTTTCGCCTGAGGAAGCGGCAGCACGCATTGTTGCCGAACTTCAGGCTAATCGTCCGGTGTATTTCGCCGGTGAAAACTCTTCAAATAACGGTAGCGCATTTGTCATAGACGGATGGAATGCCGAAGGGTATGCACACGTCAACTGGGGCTGGGGTGGAAATAGAGACGGGTATTTCCTTCTCACTGCCCTTGACTATGTAGCTGACAAAGGCTATAATTACAATCAGCACATAATTACAGGCATTCAGCCTGTGGATGAGGAAACACCCTCAGCAACTCCTGAAATATGGGCGCAGGGCAATTTGGAAGTACAGGTGATAGATGGGGTCAGCACTTTCAGGGCTTCCGCGGGCAAGGTATTTAACAACAGCACTGTTGATGCCACATTTGACATCTCTTTGATATTCATTAACCGTAAGACGGAGGAAGAGTTTATTGCTACTGACTTTATAACTGTTACACTTGCGCAGGGTGAAGGACTTGAGGAAATAGCAAACAACTTTACATACAGTCTTCCTGACGGCAACTATAAGGTACAGTTGATATACCGTGTGGCGGATGCTGACAAATGGACAGTGGTCAGACATGTTCCCTATCGTTCTAAAAACTATGTATATGCAACTGTCAAGGAAGGAGTACTCAGCTATAGCAATGAGGATAATGTAGTGGACCTACAAATCAGCAACTGGCAGTATGAAAAAATCATGAATCCGCGTCATGAGAATCCTGTCAGCTTCACTATTGTCAACCTTGCCGAAAAAGCATATAACGATACATTACAACTGGCTCTGTATGACTCTGTGTCAAGCAGCTACTTGGTTGTGAATAAGTTTGTGCCCGCTCTCAGTCCCATGGAGACTAAAGAAATAAAACTCATGTTCGGTGCGACTAAAAACGACAGCACTATCATGAATGGTGTCTACGGTATGGGCGTAATTGATATGCAGGAATTTATGTTCGGTGAATGTCAGTCGGTAGTCATTGATACTACTTTTAATGACGAAAGTTTGCAAGGCGACAAGCTTAATTACAGAATCATATCCGATTCTCTGAAGACCTGTGAAGTTATAAAGGGTAATTATAAAGGGGATATTGTCATCCCTCAAAAAGTTATTATCGGCAAAGATTCATATCAGGTTGTAAGCATAGCGAGCGGTGCGTTTAACACTCCGGACGGAGCTACTTCCGTTAAGATTCCGAGTACTGTAACTTCAATTGATTTCTATGAAAACTTCACGTATACCGTAAAAAACATCTACGTAGATGAAGAGAATACGGTGTATAAGTCTGAGGATGGCATAGTTTACAGCAAAGACGGCAAAGCATTGCTCAGATATCCGGGAGGACGCTCAGAGCTGAACAGCTATGTTATTCCGGAAGGAATAAGCCGTATCGGTTGCGGAGCATTTTATGAAAGCAATATAGGAATAATTACTCTTCCCGAGAGCCTTACAGTAATTGAGGATTATGCATTTGAAGGTTCGGCTATAACTGTGGTATTCATACCCAAGGATGTGCAGACTATAGGTGCGTGTGCATTCAGCCGCACTTCACGGTGCTCTCAGATAAGAATAGATGCGAATAATCTTTATTTCACTGTTCTTGAGGGTGTTCTCTTTACAAAAGATATGCTTTCGCTCATCCAGTACCCGTTGGCCAAATCGAGCGGTAACTATAAAATCCCTGAAGTAGTTCAGCGAATAGAGACAATGGCATTTGCTGGAGCAAATAATCTATCAAACGTAACATTACCCTCAACCTTAATCAATATTGATTCCAAGGCATTCTATGGGTGTGGCGTTCTCAGTGCCGTTGATATACCTGCTGGCGTAATTACCATTGGTGATGAGGCTTTCGCACAATGTGGGTCTTTGAAATCAATAGTAATCGGCAAGAATGTTCGTAGTATTGGAGCGTCTGCATTCGCGATGCTTGGTTCTGCCCGTACTTGTCTTAAGAGCGTGACATCGCTTAATACAGTGCCCCCGGTTCTTGTTACGGGTGAAAACGAATCATTCGATACTTTTGATTATGAAAATGCTGTTCTGTATGTGAATGACGGTTGTCTTGATGTTTATTCCGAAGCAGATGGCTGGAAGAATTTCAATACAATCCGTGAGCTAACGCCGGAAGTGAATACATTGCAGTATCGCATTACATCTGAAACTGCAATGACCTGCGAGGTTATTCCCGGAGATTATAGCGGAATTGTCAACATTCCGGGAACCGTAGATATGAATGGCAAGACTTATACCGTCACTTCGATTGCAGAGGGATGTTTTGTTTCGTCAACCGGTGCGGTTACGGTTAATATTCCTCGTACTGTTACTAATATTGCCATGCCCAATTTTGAGAAATCTGTTGAAAACATTTACGTAAATGAATTTAACAAGAATTACAGCTCGGAAGATGGTGTGCTTTATAATAAGGACAAGTCAGAACTGATATGTTTCCCCGGAGGGAAGCTACCCGGCGGTCATTTCGATGTTCTTGTGCAGGTTAAGAAGATTGGTGTACGTGCTTTCTTCGCCACTAAACTCAAGTCAATTCTTATTCCGAATGGTGTAATTGAAATAGACAGCATAGCCTTCGCCAAGTCGGCGATTGAGGAAATGAATCTTCCTGCATCAATTCAGACTATAGGCCGTGGCGCTTTTGTCAATATGAAGAATTGCTCGGCATTTGTTGCAAATGCAAGAAATAAGAATTTCTTGTCGATTGACGGTGTTCTTTATACCACCGGTAATGTGAAACTCGTTCAGTATCCGATTATGAGAATGGGTGCGATGTACGCAGTTCCGGATGGTACATTGGAAATCGGTAACGAAGCGTTTATGGGTGTTACCCGTATTGAACGTCTCAATCTGCCGCCTACATTGGAAATAATCGGTGAGAACGCTTATAATGGTTGCAACAAGATACAATATCTCTCTATACCTGATAATGTAATGGAAATCGGACGGGGTGCGTTTGCCAACTGTACTTCGCTTATCACTATAAGAATAGGACGCAGCGTCAAGCATATCGGAGCCGGTGCGTTCCTGTCAAATACGGATAATCCTTCTGAAAGCGCCCGTACAAGCCTTCTGATGATTCGTTCGCTTAATACCGTACCTCCGGTGATAGATACGGATGAAGCATTCCCCGCTTTTGATGAATATGACTTTGCCAACGTTCCGCTGTATGTACCTGAAGAAAGTATACCGCTTTATAAAGAGGCTGACGGTTGGAAGAAGTTCAGAAATATTGTTGTGGATGAGGCAGAAGTGTCTTCGCCTTTCCAATACGAGGCAATCAGTGTTGGAGAATGTATGATAACAAAAGGCGCCTCTACACTAAATGGTGAAGTTGTCATTCCTGAAAGCTTTACAATCTACGGTGAAGAATACCGTGTAGTAAAGATTGGCGGTGGTGCCTTTAAAGACTGCGAATTTATAAAAGAAATCGTTATTGGTAAGGATGTCCGCAGCATAGGAGAAGAAGCATTTATGAATTGTACCTCACTCAAAAAAGTTGTTATAAATGGTGGCGTTGATGCAAGCGAAACGCTTGAAATTGGACAAAGGGTTTTTGACGGGTGCAGATTCATCGAGAGCATTGTTGTCGACAGACATAATCCTCCGGTTGTAGAAAACAGCAACGCATTCTTGAACCGAGTTTATAATAACGCAATACTGACAGTCCCTGGCGAGCGAAAAGAAGCTTACCGTTCGGCGTCTGTATGGAAAAACTTCTTGAATATTGTTGAAGATTCCACACTTGGTATTGAGAATGTATTGACATCCGGAGAATCCATAAGGATAGAAGGCAATTCGATAGTGGTAGAAGGCGGCGAGGCTTCTGTCTACAACATAGGTGGAACTTTGATTGCCCGTTCTATAGAAGGTAGAGTTGACGACCTTGCTCCGGGTCTTTATATTGTGCGGGTCAATATGAAGGCGGTAAAGGTTATTATTAAGTAATAATTCTAAAAATAAGGACGTCCGGTACATGGTGTGTGCCGGACGTTTTTTATTTTTTAACATATTATAATTACAGCCAAATGGCTTAATTGCGAAAAATGGCGTAACTTTGTCGGTTGTATGGGCTTGAATGCCGTAGGCTGCTTGTTGAAAGCCCCTTTTTATAATATTCGCATAAGTATGAAAAAACTAATAGCAGTTTTGATAATAGTGTCCGCCATACTGGGCATATCGGTGAAAAGCAACGCACAATTCCGCTACGGTCCTGTTGCAGGTGTAACAATAAATGATTTGGTTTTCAAGCAGGACCTTGTTTCAATCGGGCAGCAGGTGGGCTGTATGGCAGGTCTCCAGGCAGAAATGATGTTCCCCGGTATTGGTATCGGTATAGATATGGGGCTCATGTACAATCAGCAGAGTGCACGTGTCAATCTCGGACAGAAGCCTATATGGTCGTGGCAAGGCTGGGGCGATGAACATGTTATGCTTCACAACATTCTTATCCCTCTTCATTTGCGTTTCAAGTACACCCGTCTTGGAGGACTTGAAGAAAAGATAGCCCCGATTGTATTCGGCGGTCCGGATTTCGATATACAGGTTGGCCATAGCAATGCCGGCGCGTTTAAGTGCTCGGGCGGTGACCTCGGCTTGACGGCCGGTATAGGAGCTGAGATTTTCCGTCATTGGCAGTTGACAGGTTCATATACCTGGGGCATGACTTATGTATGCCGGACAAAATTGCTCGACAACTATTCCGCCCGTTCACGTCAGTGGACAATTAAGCTTTCGTATCTTTTCTAAGATTACATAAAGGGCGCCGAGTTAACAGAATGTCGGCATTTCAAGCACTTTCGTATTTGGGAAATTGCGTTGCAGGTATCGGCGGATGAAGCCGAGAGTATCTTCAGCGATGATTTTATCAGTATCGAAGTGCTTGTTGTATATTACGTAAGGCAGTTCCAGTCCTCGGCTTTTTATGGCTTCAAGTGAAAGCAAGGTGTGATTGATTGAGCCGAGAATGCCGTTCGTAACAAGAACAACAGGCAGTTCTCTTGTAGTCGGGTAGTCGATTGTAAGGAAATCGTCAGTAAAGGGTACCATGAGGCCGCCGGCGCCTTCTATGATAAGAACGTCATAGCGAGAGGACAATATTTCGCGTGAGCGATCGATAAGTTTGATGTCAATTTCTTTTCCGTCAAGTCGGGCTGCAAGCTGTGCCGATGCAGGATAAGTGAATATTATCGGGGCGGTAGTATGGTCTTTGTCTTCGGGAAGAAGGTCGATGCCCATAAGTTTGCGGTGGGCAAGGATGTCTTCTGAATTGCATTTGCAACCGGTTTGAATGAATTTCTGAGTTACTACCGATTTTCCTTCTGCCATGAATTTGAGTGCGAGAAATGCAGTGGCATAAGTTTTACCGGCGTCCGTATCAATACCGGTCAGAAAATATGTGGTGTTGCGGTTCATTGTTTCTGTAATATAAGAATCAGTGGTTTGTATGTAAGATGATAGCGGCCGTCAAGCATCATGGGGATGCGTGAGAGCAATTGTCTGACATTGACGCTACCTCCGGAGCGTCGTCCGAGCGAGTTTACACCGGTAAGCTTAAGATGACGCATAGCGTCGAGAGGTGTTTCAAAGTCGAGGTCGCGTTGGTAATCAACTACGTCAATCACGTTGAAATAATTACTTGATATGGTAGCCCATTGTTCTGTAGAGAGCAACGGTAGCCCCTGACCGGTTATATCCGATATCTGATGAAGATTGCCTTTGGTGAAGGTTGACAGCACGGCATATCCCCCTTTGCGAAGTACCCGGTAGCAGTTCTTTATGAATTTTTCGGGAGAATTGAACCATTGTATTGTTGAGGCGGATACGATGTGGTCGACACTTGCGGGGGGGAGACGTGTTATTTCTGATTCTGCATCACAGTTGAGAAATTCATATTTCCGGCCAAGCGGGAGAGCTTCGGGAACAGGAGCCGCAAGATCCCACATAATGTACCTTGCCTCGTTTATGTAACGTGCGACCTTGCGTGTTAGCATACCCGACCCGCTGCCTATTTCCAGGATTGCATTCTTTGAATCCATCAGCTCACGGTCAATGCCATGCTCATGAATCTTATGGTCTATTCTTTCAAGAACATCAATCTGCACTGTCGCATGGTCGTCGTATGTGGCTGTGCCGGCCTGAAAGCGTTTCCCAACCATGAGTTTGTCAATGAATTGATGGTCAATTATACTTTGGAAATCAAGGTAGTGCCCGCAATCTTCAATCTGTTCTATGGCCACTCCGCGTTTGAGCCATGCCGCTTTTTGATTGTGTGGTGGAAATATGCGGTCTTCGCGGCCGATTATAGCGAGATCCCAACGAGAGTGCGAAGGTGTGTGAAGTATCTGGCTGTCGGAAATAGCCTGCAATTCTTCTTTAAGCTCATCTACTGAGCGAGAGGGTAAGTGCTGGTTGAATCGGGCAAAGTCGCCGGATGTAGCACACATCCTGCGATAGAACTTTCTCAGATTCTGTGGATTCAGCCCTTGCAGTGTGCCATTGAATATAGCCTCAGGAATACCGTATTGGTCATCTATTGGTTTTAAAGTGCCACATACTGCAATCTTTTTAGTTATTTTATTGTCAATGGCCTGAATAGATTGTGAAGCCGCATACACTCCCAAAGACCATGCAAGAATGCATATTTCGGAATAAGAAGCGGTGTGGATCCAGTCGATATAGAAACTTCGGTAATCCCACACGACCATTATGTCGTAACCTGGTCGGCGTATATCGCTGAATACCTCGGCATCCATTCCCCAACCTGCAAAGATGATGAGAAGGCGTGATGAGTTTTCCGTATGTATGAATCGGTAATTCAAGGCGTCAAATATTTTGTGAGATTACAGATTTCAATGTCGTTAACTTTTCCGGCTCTATAGAGGCGCTGAGTGAAAACCTAAGGCGTTCGGTACCGGCTGGTACAGTGGGGGTGCGTATAGGTAAAACCTTGAATCCGCATTCAAGCAACTTATGCGATAATCTTACAGCCTTGTTGGCATCACCGACTATGAGGGGGCGAATGTGTGAGGGTGCATCTCCCGGAATAGCTTCTGCTAATATTCGTGTAAGATTGGCAAGCTTCGCGCGCAAAGAATCCGCACCAAGCATATAATCCCATACATAGTGGCTCCATAATATTTGTGCGGGAGGTAATGCCGTAGAAAATATCAATGAACGTGCCTTGTTTACCATAAACTCCCGCATTGAAGGTGATAATATAGCGTATGCCCCCATTGAGGCAAGTGCTTTTCCGAGAGTACCGACAATAATATCCACTTCAGGTATCAGGTCAAGACGCGCCGTTTCGCCAAGGCCGCCGGGGCCTATGACGCCGACAGCATGCGCCTCATCAACATACAGCATAGCGCCCCGGTGTATCTTTTTGATTTCTGCTATTCTTGCAATGTCGGCAACATCGCCATCCATACTATAGACACTTTCTACAATGATAAGCACATTGGTATAGTC
>PPYF01494969.1_pt1 | contig 15869 bp, 15 predicted proteins | sample 1559871 | NCBI WGS metagenome assembly PPYF01 (sample SAMN08240021, study PRJNA423297) | Human gut metagenome, whole genome shotgun sequencing project. | reverse complement strand
GTTGGGTTAACTTTACCTAAGTAATATTTAGCTAAAGATTGAAGTGCTGTTAATGGATCCTCAACTTCAATAACTGGCACATCAGTTGGCTTACCTTCATGGCCTTTTTTCCATAAAGTTGCTTCTGCTCCATTTGCCATTGCATTAGATACAAAATCATGTCCATCCCTTACACCTGCTAATGGGATAAATAAAGAATTGGGAGTTGCTTTTCTTGAATCAAAAACAACAGAAGTGATGACCTTATCTTCTCCCATATTAACTGAACTATTTAATGCTTTGGCGATCTCAGCAAGTTGCATTTTCATAATAAATAAATTACTCCTACCTAAAATTGCATGTAACCATATTATACTGATTTACACTTATCAGAAAAAGGTCACGTGCATATCAATAAGAATTATACCACGTTAATCATGAAAAAAGAGCAGTCCAAAGTGGGCTGCTCTTTTGGTAAAAAATACCAAGAATTATTAGTTCTTTGAAGAAATACCGTACTTCTTGTTGAATTTTTCGATACGACCATCTGCTTGTGCAAACTTTTGCTTGCCAGTATAGAATGGGTGAGAATCTGAAGAAATTTCAACACGAACTAATGGGTAAGTCTTACCTTCAAATTCAATTGTTTCTTCTGGCTTTAAAGTAGAACCAGCTACGAACTTAGCACCAGTTGCTGAGTCCATGAAAACAACTTCTTGGTAATCTGGATGAATCCCTTTTCTCATTGTTTAATACTCCTTTGCCATGACCAATATTTCAGATCATAGATTATTTTACGACTAGTTAAGAATAGCACCTTTCTAACTATAATTCAAGCTATTTTATAGTTACGATTTCAGTTCCTAGTCTTCTTCAAGCTTAATTTTTTCGTTTACTTTCCTTGCGGCAGAATCAATTTTTTCTAGGCCACTGTTGATTGCAAATTTATAGAATAGTAATGATGCAATACTAATAACTAAGAAATCCCAAGGATATGAAATCCAGTTTTGACCGCCAAAACCGTCACTACCGCAATAAGACATAATTGAGATAAATACTAAATAACCTAAAAGCCAAGCAGCATGTTTAAACTGCGACTTAAAATTTCTTTTTTGATATTTAACTTCATAATAGAAATAAATAGGGATGCCTAACACGATTACCAAAATAACTTGAATTGTCGTTGGCCACATTGTCCAATAAATAGCCAAACTAGTTAGTACAAATGTTAAAGGAGCAAACCATCGCATATATCCAGGCTTATATGGACGGTCTAAATCAGGAGCTATTTTTCTTAAAGTGATCGTAGTTACTGGCCCAGTTAAATAAGCAATTAAAGTTGCGCAAGTGATTAGCGTTGCTAGTAAATTCCAATTTCTAAAAACACTAACTAAGATCATCGCTAAGATTAAATCAGCAATCATTGCAAAGCGAGGTACTAAGTAGCGCCGATTGAGTCTACCTAACCAAGCTGGTAAATGTTTAGTATGAGTCATTGCAGCTAATGCTCTAGAAGCCGTTGCTACAAAAGCTACTCCAGTACCAAATGGCGAAACAAAAGCATCCATATACAGTAAGATAACCAGCCAATTAATTCCTAACAAAATTGCAATATCCGCAAATGGAGAGGCAAAGTTAATTCCATGCCACGAGTTCTTAGCAATCATTGCTGGATCCACTGCGCCAATAAAGGCTATTTGAAGCAAGATATAGATAGCTGCAGTTACCAGCATCGATATCAAAACTCCGCGAATAATATTTTTACGTGGATTCTTTAATTCTCCACCAATATTAATAATCGTCTGAAAAGCATCATAAGACATAATGATCCCAGCTCCAGAAGCTGCTTCAAAAATTGCTCGACTTCCATAAGGCATAAAAGTTTTTACATCATGACCAAAATTGGCAGGATGAAAACTAGATGCAAATAACATAATAATTGTAATTGTAGGCAGCAAAACCTTAAAAACAGAAATTAAATTAGTAAAGTGCGTCATAATCTTAATCGACCAAAAGTTAATTAAAGTAAAAATAATCATGAACGCAAATACAACTAATAATCCAGGTGTCGTTATATTACCGCCTTGCATAAAATAATGAGTCCAATTTGCCCATTTCCATGGCCATGAGCTCATATATTGAACAGCAGCAACTGCTTCCATTGGTACCAAAGTTACTAATGAAATCCAATTTGCCCAAGCAGCAATAAAGCCAAGCATGGGTCCATGACTGTATTGAGCATATTTGCTCATTCCGCCACTTTCAGGAAACATCGCTCCAAGTTCAACATAAGTCAAGGCAATTGCAATAATAATAACTGCACCAATTATCCACGACAAGATAGCTGCTGGGCCTGCAATTTTGGCTGCTGATCCCGATCCAAAGAGCCATCCCGATCCAATCAATGAATTAAGGGCTAGCATTATTGCTGAAAATAAACTTATTTTATGTCTTTTATTATTCACAGCTTCCCCCATTTTTATTATTAAATATATGCTTAAAACAATTAAAAATTATTTTAACTAAAAAAGCAGAACCGACAACTGGCTCTAGCTTTCATATTAATCTTCAAAATATTTATATAGATCACCTACTTTTAAGTTTTGCTTTTCTCTTTCATTAATATCAGCTTTAACTTTTCCATCTTTTAAAACTAAGAGACGGTTCCCATACTTTAAGGCGTCTTCCATATGATGTGTAATCATTAAAGCAGTTAATTTATTTTCCTTAATCTGCTGATCAGTTACTGCCAATAAATTTTCACTTGTATGTGGGTCTAGCGCTGCTGTATGCTCGTCTAGCAGCAAAATATCTGGTCTTTCAATCGTAGCCATTAAGAAACTTAGAGCTTGTCTTTGACCACCTGATAAACCTTCTACAAAAGTATTTAAGCGATTTTCTAGGCCATTGTTCATGACTGCAGCTAATTTTTTAAAACGTGGTAAGTTTTGCTTTAACTTTCTAATTCTTAAAAATCTTCTCTTACCTCTCTTAGTTGCTAACAAAAGATTTTCCGCTACTGTCATTCTCGGAGCAGTCCCCAACTTAGGATCTTGAAAAACACGTCCAATAAATTGTGTCCGCTTTTCTTCACTCATTTTAGTAATATCCAGTCCATTATGGAGAAGAAAACCACTATCTGGTCTTAAACTACCCGCAATAGTGTTCAACAGCGTAGATTTGCCTGCTCCGTTCGTTCCAATAATAGTAATAAAATCCCCAGCTTTAATTTTTAAATCTATTCCCTTTAAAATAGGAACTATTTCACCATCAGCTGTCTTTACAGTAGTCTTTACATCTTTTAATTCTAAAATTGGCTTAGTCATGCTTCTTCACTCCTTTCTCTATCGGCTTCTTCAAGTGAACAATTTTTTCTAATTGTGGCAGCATCATGCAAAGTGCCAAAACAATTGAAGAAATTAAATTTAAATCATTAGCTGAAAAGCCTAGTTGTAAGACTGCTAATAAAATTAAGCGATAAATAATACTCCCTAAAGTCACTGCTACTAATCTTTGATTTAACGTTAATTCTCCAAAAGCTACTTCACCAATAATAATTGAAGCTAAAGCAATAACAATCGTTCCAATGCCCATATTGATATCAGCATAGCCATTATTTTGCGCAATTAATGCTCCGCACAAGGCAACAATTCCGTTTGAAAGCATTAAACCGATAATTATCATTGAATCAGTATAGATTCCTAAAGACTTAGCCATTTTAGGATTATCTCCCGTAGCAATAAAAGCTTGACCAAAATCTGTATTTAAAAAGAAAACCAAAATTCCTGTAATAATTACTACAACTATTATTCCTAAGACCACGCTATTAAAATACTGAGGTAGAGATCTCAAAAATTCATTATTAAGCAGAGTTTTCTTACCAATTAATGAAATATTAGAACCGCCCATAATTCTCAAGTTAATTGAATAAATCGCAGTCATCGTCAAAATACCAGCAAGCAAAATCGGAATTTTTCCCTTTGTATATAATAAACCGGTCACTAACCCTGCAAGCATCCCCGCAAGCAAAGCTAAAAAAGTAGCCAAATATGGTGACATTCCATGAGCAAGATTAGCAACAGCCACAGCTGCTCCTAATGGGAAAGTTCCTTCGACTGTCATATCAGCAAAATTTAAAATTCTAAAAGTTAAATATAATCCTAAGCCTAATAATGCCCATAATAATCCTTGACCAATTGCAGATACGATCAAATTCATCTGTACACAACCCCATTTCTTTGACACTCTTTTAGAAATCTTTGTGGCGCTTGGAGATTCAATTCTTTTGCTTCTTTTAAGTTAACCACAGGTTCTCCTTTTTGAACTCTTTCTACTGGTAATGAACTGACCCTTTTACCTTTTAAAATGGCAATTGTCATTTTTCCAGTCATCTGCCCCAGTTTGTACTGATTAACACTATATGTTGCTAAGCCACCTTGCTTTACCATTGTTGCAGCCGCTGGAAAAATAGGTTTCTTAGCAGCATTTCCGTTTTTAACCAAAGTTTCCATTGCTCCAGCAATTGTATTATCAGTAGGTACTATGGCCGCATCCACCTGCCTAAACATTTGCTCTGATACCTGATTAAGATCATTGCTATTTGCTATTGAAAATACCTTTAAATTTATTTTTCTTCTTTTACATTCTTGTTCAATTTCATGAAAACCACTAACTGCAGAAGAATCGCTTGAAGTATAAATTACTCCTAGTGTTTTCAGATTAGGCATAAATTCTTTAATTAAATCTAACTGTTGTTTAATCGGAGCAGCGTCGGATACTCCAGTTACATTTGATTCTGGATGGCGTTCATTTTTCACTAAACCACTCGCTTTTGGATTTGTTACTGCTCCTAAAACAATTGGCGTTTTACTGGTTGAATTTGCCAATGCTTGAGCAGCTGGCGTCGTAATTCCAACAAGTACCTTTGACTGTTCATCAGTTAACTTAGTAGCCATAGTACGCAAATTGCTTTGATCATTATTTGCGTTTTGATAATCAATTTTGATATTTTTTCCATCTATATATCCTGCTTCTTTTAATTCTGCTTTAAAGCCACGATATATTTCATCAAGAGCTGGGTGATGCATTAAAGTTAAAACCCCAACCTGCGGTACTTTTTTATCTGCTTCTTGTTCACGATTTTCAGTGAAAAAAGCTACTGCTAAAAAAGTTATTAAAATTGCAATTAATCCATACATTCTTTTCATAATTTTTCCCCACAAAAAATAGGAATCTGACTCCATGCAGATCCCTATCATTTTTGATTATAAAAGAAAAGGTCTGCATGTTTCTTCCATGCAGACCACAATAAATACACAGCCAGCACAGATACAATCTGAATCTTTCAGGTTGCATCTAGCTAACAACCTGATTTACTGGCCTTGCCAACGATTATTCTTAATAAAATTAGCTTGTGTATTCATAATTAAGTACTCCTCAAAAAAATTTATCTATATTGTAATTGGCTTAGATTTTTCTGTCAATAGTTTTTATTTGATAAAGATACGATTGAAAGTCACCACTAATTTGCGCAGTGTCAGGATTTGAAGCATTGAATTGATATGGTTCACGTAATCCAAATTTTTGTAAAACTCTACCCGATACCATATTGACCAACAATTTACGATTTTCTTTATACCATCTAATCCAATTTTTAATTTGGTTCTTTTCTTCTGTTGATAACTTATTTAGGTCTAACTCATATCCTAAAGGACCAAAGCAAGCAACATTTTGTCTAAATTTTAAGCTTGTTATTCTTTTTACTTGATCGTTAGGAACAGCAGAAACATGATTACTAAACGTAGATAAAGGATACGCCAACAAGGTTCCTGACATAATATCTAATCTTTCTACTGCATCACTGTCATCACTTGGCCAAATTTGTGGACTATAATATAGAATTCCTAAATCAAAGCGTCCGCCACCACTAGCGCAACCTTCAATTAACAGGTCAGGAAAACTTGTTAATAACTTTGCGTATAACTTATAAACACCTTGAATATATCTGTGGAAAATTTCACCTTGGGGATGATTAACAGAATACAAATACGGCGAATATGCCTCAGTAATATTTCGATTCATATCCCATTTAATATAGTCTACTTGAGCATCTTCAATTATTTTAGCCATCTGCTGATAGATATTAACTGTCCAATTTCCTAATGAACTGTTATCACTATCTCGTTTACCAAACCATCCATCATCAAGAACAAAACACTCAATTCCTAGTTGGTTAGCCTGAGCTGCCAATTTCAGCAGCTTTTCTTCATTGAAGTCAAAATAAGTAGCTTCCCAATTATTAATTACAATTAGTCTATCTCGTTGTTGCCATTTTTGATCAATAATATGTTTTTTAACAAAATTATGCGTCTGCTTCATTAAGCCGTTAAAGCCTTGCTTACTGTAAAACAAGACAGCTTCTGGTGTAGAAAAATCCTGATTTGGTGCCAATTTCCACTTAAAAGTAGCTGGATTGATTCCGGTCATCAACCTACTTTGTCCCCATTCATCAACTTCCACTTGGCTAATAAAATTGCCAGAATAAATTAAATTACTTGCATATATATTTCCACTGTCATTTGTCACATTCTTATCCACAAGTGCAATAAAAGGATTTTCTTGATGGCTTGACGCGCCTCTTAACGATTCAATTTTAGTAATTCCTTGCGTTAACGGACGGGTTGTAATATGCCGCTCTTTAGTCCAAGCTCCAGATAATTGCAGAAAATCATAACTATCATTCGGCAAATCGAGAACTGTACTTTGCAAGTTAGTAAGTTTAACTTCTTGCTTACCATGATTAATAATCGTTGCCTTACGCACTATTGCCGACCAGTTTTCAAAAATACTATATGAAAGTTGCAATTCTAACTGGTGATCAGTATCAATTAAGGAGACAATTAAATTTTCACTATCATTTCCATATGAAGTAGGAAAATCTAAGTTTCTTTTCTTACCTGTCGTAATCTCAAAATGATCGTATTTAAAATCAGGATATAGATACGCGCCCTCATTTTCAATACTTACAGCACCCTCACGAAAATCGCTTGTACCGTACGTTGGGAATTCCTGCATTCGATCAGCGAGTGTAAAATTTTTAATTTTTTTTGAATATTTCACTGTTCCAGAAGCTTTATTTGGATGAAGCGACATATATTCTAAATCGTTCTTAGATAATTCACCTAAATCTTCACCATAATATAAGTGCTCTAATTGGTGATTAGGCAACAATCCAAATAAGTATGCGACTGCACCATTATGTAAATAAAAATATTTATTATCAATTACATCAATCATTGGTCTCTACCTTATCAAGAGCTAAATTATCTAAATATTGCGTCTTTTCTGAAAACTAGCTCTTCTTTTCCTGTCTTATCCTTAAAAAAGCAATTAGCCAAGCTTATGACTAATTGCCCTCTCTTATTTAATTTGATGCTTATCTACTAAGCTTTTAACGCTACTTTTAGCCTCTGTTAAGACATCTTTATCTTCTGGATTATCTAAAACTTTAATAATGATTCTTGCAACTTCTCTTGCATCATTTTCTTTAAAACCTCTACTAGTTATTGCTGGCGTTCCAATTCTCAATCCACTAGTAATAAATGGACTTCTAGTATCACCGGGAATTGATTCTTTATTAGTTGTAATATTTACAGAATCAAGCAAGTTCTGTGCATCTTTTCCTGTTACCCCAGTTTTAGTAATATCAACAATCATTAAGTGATTATCGGTTCCGCCTGATACTACGCGAATATTTTCACTCTTTTTAAATTCGTCCGCCATTGCTTGGGCATTTTTAACCACTTGCTCAATATATGTAGAAAATTCTGGCTGCAGATCTTCATAAAAAGCTTGTGCCTTGGCAGCAATTACATGCTCTAATGGTCCACCCTGAGTACCTGGGAAAAGAGCAGAATCAATCTTTTTACCTAATTTTTTATTGTTAGATAAAATCATTCCGCCCCGTGGTCCACGTAAAGTCTTATGAGTAGTAGTAGTAACTACGTCTGCGACAGGAATTGGACTTGGATGAGCTCCTGTAGCAACTAACCCAGCAATATGTGCCATATCAACCATCAAATAAGCACCAACTTCATCCGCAATTTCACGGAATTTTTGCCAGTCAATAATTCTGCTATATGCCGAAGCTCCGGCGATAATTAATTTTGGTTTATTTTCTAAGGCAATTTGTCTAATTTTTTCAAAATCTAATTCTTCAGTTTCCGGATTTAAATCATAACTAACAGAACCCGGATATCCTTCTGCATATTTATTCGTTAACACAGATCCTTGTGCTTCTCTGACAGCATCGGAAACAATATTTTCTGATGCAATTAACTCTATTGTATCTTCTTGCCTTTTTTCTTCATTCTTAATTGCATCCCAAAGTGCTGGCGCCTTTTCTCCATAATTCATCGATTAATTCCTCCCATGCTTTCAGAATCTTTTCGCTTTACCCAAATTATACCTTATATTTGTTGTAAATTTAGCTTCAAGGTTTGCTTTACATTAGAAAGATCTTTTAGAATATAAATAAATACGTTAACAGAAAAGGAGATTTTTTAATGAAGCAAACCGAATGTACTACTATCTTAGTTGGAAAAAATGCAACTATTGATGGCTCAACAATGATTGCTCGTAGTGAAGATGGCGGTCGTACTATTATTCCTGAAAGATTCGAAGTTGTAATGCCAAAGGATCAACCTAAACATTACGAAAGTGTTATTAGCCACCAAAAGATTGATGACGCAGACCTTCTTTCTAACCCTCTTCGCTACACTAGTGCACCTGATGCATCTGGAAAAAACGGAATTTGGGCAGCTGCTGGTATCAATTCAGACAATATTGCTATGACTGCAACTGAAACTATTACTACCAACTCACGTATTCAAGGAATTGATCCATTGCTTGAAGAAGGTGGCTTAGGTGAAGAAGATTTTGTAACTCTGACTCTACCTTATATTCATTCTGCATACGAAGGAGTTGAACGAGTAGGATATTTACTAGAAAAATACGGTACCTACGAAATGAATGGTATGGCATTTTCTGATAAAGATGAAATTTGGTATCTTGAAACTATTGGTGGCCACCACTGGGCAGCTCGCCGTATTCCAGACGATGCTTATGTAATTGCTCCTAACCGACTAAATATCGATGAATTTCACTTCGATGACGATGACTTTGCATCTTCAAAAGATCTTAAGAATTTAATTGAAGAATACCACTTAAATCCTGATCTTGAAGGCTACAATTTACGTCATATCTTTGGCTCTTCTACAATTAAAGATGCTCACTACAACAATCCACGCGCTTGGTATATTCACAATTATTTTGATCCCGACTTTGGCGGTGAACCAAGTGATCAAAATCAACCCTTCATCTGCCACGCTAATCGTAAGATCAGCATTGAAGATATCAAATGGGCAGAAAGTTCTCATTACCAAGACACGCCTTTTGACGCATATGGTGATCAAGGAAGTGCTGAACAGAAGAAGACATTCCGTCCAATTGGTATTAACAGAAACTTTGAAACCCATATCTTACAAATTAGAAATGATGTTCCTGAGAAAATCGCTGGTGTTCAATGGTTAGCTTTTGGTCCAAATACTTTTAACAGCATGGTTCCTTTCTACACTAATATCACTACTACTCCAGCAAGCTTTCAAACTGGTCCTAAGTTTGATCTAAATAAGATTTTCTGGTTAAACAAGTTAACTGCTCAGCTAGGTGATATTAACTTCCGCGTTTATGGCGAATTAGAAGCTGACTTTGAACAAAAGAGTCTTGCACAGTGCCACAAATAATACTGTTGAATTATTAGGAAACATGGTTAACGAAGGTCATGGTTTAATGACTTTGAAGTATGATTTACTTGATTAATTTGTAAAAACTTATTGATGTAAAAAACGTTGAGCGTTAAACTCAACGTTTTTTTATAATCTAGAATATTATCCTCTCAAAAATAAAAAATTTTTAGTATTTTTTGCGTATATAATAATGTGAAAAATAAATCTAAAAAGATAAAGAGGAAACATAATATGCAAGGAACTTACGAAAGTGTTAAAGTTATCGGAACATTTCATCGCTACGGTATTCAACAAAGTGTTGATAGCAATGGAACATTCTATTATCGTCCTGTAGTATACATGCAAGATTGCCAGGATCTGAGTAATACAGATTTAAAATTACCAGAATATTTATTATTCAATTTAACTAAAGGATTTAAAAGTCTAGGAATATTAAATCCTGGAACAAAACTTGAGATAAACTGTCGTCATTATCTAAAAGAAGAACGTAATGCTGGCTATGGTTATCCTACTAATATTGTAATTGCTAATAATCGACCAGATTTTCCTGATGATCCTAACGTCTTGGCAGGGATGATCATGGTTAAAAATCAAGATAATCCTGAAGCTGAAAAAGACCCTATTAATACAGATCTAATTCAAATATATAAGAAGTGGCTAGAAAATAAGGAGTAAGATAAAAATAATATACTTCTTAATTATTTTCTCGCCTTAGGTGGCCTAAGAGAACCGCGCTTAATTGTAATTGGTAACTTTTTTAAGTCTTCATAAACAGCTCCAAGTTCTGCCATTACTTCATTTTCATCAAGCCCTTTTTTCTTAATAACCTCAGTAGCAGCCTTGGCATAGTTACGCTTAAACTTTGAATTTATTTCATTCCAATTAACGGATTTAAAATTATCAGCTAGTTTTTGATTAAATGGCAATTTCCCCTGTAGCATTAAAACGGCAATTACAGGATAACCGGCATATCCTTGCCAATAAGTTGCATTATCATTTGAATGGTACTCATTATCATCCCAATTTACTGTATAAGTTTTTGCTCCATTAGATGAAGCTACTTCTGCCTGATCTTTTGTTAAATTCACATGTTTATCCACAATCGCCGTATAAGCTTCTAAAATTTTCTGAATCGGTGGTAATTTTTTCATAATATCTCCTCGTTATTCATTTAATTTACTTCGTTTAATAAATATAAGATAATTAATTCTAACTATATCTTAGGAGTTTATTATGAAAAATAATAATAAAAAGTTTATCTTAATCCCCTTATTATCTTCACTAGTAATCCTGCTTTCAGCCTGCAGTATTATTGTTTCAGACCATAATGATAGTAAACCGGAAATCAGAACCACGATCAGTAATCAAGGTTTTAATAAGCTGGCAGTTTCGGTAGCTATTTCCGATATTTCTGTTAAATACGGCGATAAATATAAAGTCGAATATGCTGGACCTAAAAATTTAAAACCAATTGTTAATAGAAAAAACGGTGTATTAACTATTAAACAATCGGCTTCTGGCGTCCATCATGTTAATAGTGATCTTACAATTGCCATTACGGTACCTAAGCAGCTTTTGAAAAATGTGACTTTGTCCACTAATGACGGCGATATTGAAGTTGAAAATATCGCAACTACCAATTCAATATCTGTTGCTACAAATGATGGGGATATTGACATCACTAACTTAAGAGCTCCAAATGGCAAAATAAATACAAATGATGGCGACATTAACATCAATAAATTAATCAGCAAAAATGGTTTTAAAGTTAATACAGATGATGGGGATATCAAGGTAAGTAATTCTTCCTTCACCGGTTATAGGCTTGATACAAGCGATGGGGATATTAAGGTCAAAGATAGCTCCTCAAGCAGCACTTTTATAGAAAATAAAAATAGCTCCAATGTATTAATTGCTTCTACACAAGACGGCGATATTAAAATCAAATAGTGAGTAAAAAAAGACAGATCAATATGATCCGTCTTTTTTATGTTTGAAGTATTATTTCTAATTATTATTTTTTATTATCTATTTTTAGTCCATATCCACATCGTTTGGAAAGTGTGCCAGGCGTTCATTTTCTACACCTATTTCTTGTTCAATTTCTAATAAACGATTGTATTTTTCAACACGTTCACTACGTGCTGGAGCACCTGATTTTAATTCAGCCGCATTAGTAGCAACTGTAAAGTCAGCAATAAATGTATCTCCAGTTTCACCTGAGCGGTGAGAAACCATCGTAGTCATATTATTCTTTCTAGCTAATCTAATTGTTTCTAAAGTTTCAGTAATTGTACCGATTTGGTTAACCTTAATTAATACTGCATTACATAACTTATCTTTAATAGCTTTTCTAACTAGCTTAGGGTTAGTACATACGTTATCGTCTGCCACTACTTGGATCTTGTCGCCAAATTTAGCAGTAAACTTTTCAAAGTTATCCCAGTCATTTTCATCAAATGGATCTTCTGCAGAAATAATCTCAGGAAATTCTGTCAAAAGCTTGTCATAATATGCAAGCATCTCTTCTCCATCCCAAACGTGGCCTTCAAAATGATACTTGCCATCTTCCTTGTTATAGAAAGAACTAGCAGCTGCATCAAAAGCGATTGCTATATCCTTTCCTGGTTCATAACCAGCTTTTTTAATAGCTTCTTGGAGCATTCTCAAAGCTTCTTCAGAACTCTTTAAATTAGAAGCAAAGCCACCTTCATCTCCTAGACCAGTTTCAAAGCCAGCATCTTCAATAACTTTCTTTAAAGTATGATAAGTGTTAACAATTTTTTCAAAGCCATCTCTAAATGAAGTCTTATTCACAGGTGTAATCATAAATTCTTGAATATCGATTCCATTATCCGCATGTTTTCCACCGTTAATAACATTGTGGAAAGTTTGTGGTAACTCTAAGTCACAGCCACCTAAATAGCGATATAAAGGTTCATTCTTAGATTTTGCTGCAGCTCTCGCAACTGCCATTGAAACACCTAAGATTGCATTAGCACCAAGCCGTGCCTTATTCGGTGTACCATCTAACTTAATCATTAAATTATCAATTGCAGCTTGGTTATATGGACTTCTTCCCTTTAAAGCTTCATTAATTTCAGTATTAACATTATTTACGGCATTCATAACGCCCTTTTCCATCCAAGCATTCACCGCCATCACGCAACTCAACAGCCTCTTTCTCACCAGTTGATGCACCTGATGGAACTTCAGATTTTGCAATAGTACCATCAGAAAGTGCAACATGAACTTCAACAGTTGGATTGCCACGAGAATCAAAAATTTCCATTGCGCGAACTTTTTCAATATAAACAGTCATAATTTTTACCTCCCAAAACAAAAAAGAGCAAAATTAAAAACGCCTACTATCAATTACACAACTTGTGTAGGTAAATAGTAGACGTCATTAGATTTTGCTCGTTTAATGGCGACCGTCATCGCCTATTCAATTCACGGCTTAGTATAAATCAGAGGAAAGTATTTTACAAGTACTTTTTTAATTTCTTACTAAATACAACTTATTGCTTCGAGGAAATTCTATCTTCTGCACTTTCTTTATTTGCTTTAAAACTTCTGCTTCAGTTAGATTATGCCAAGCAATTTTGCGATAGCCATTTTCAATAACCTCAAAGCTATCCCCAGTCTTTTCCACAGTAATACTTCGATCTTTCTTATAAGTTAAAAATTTGAGCCTTTTCCTATCACTCATTTTTCTAAGCTCAGTCCGCAGAATCTTTAGTAAGTTTTTATTATCTATCATTTTCTATTCCTAATAAAAAAGACAGGTTAAAAGCCTGCCCTTTAATTATATATAAATTCTGTTTAAAACATATGTGCCAAAATTGGTAATAGCCAAATCCAGAAAATACAGCTTACTGCGAAGAAGACAGTCGAAACTGCAACTGAACTTGCACCTTCTTTAACGTAGATGTTGTAGCGACTAGAAATAATAATTCCAGAAAATGCTGGTGGCAATCCAGTTGCCAAACAAAGCATTGAAATCTTGGTAGGATCTGATCCCATACCACAAAGATATGCTGCTGCAACAATCACTGCTGGTGTTAAGAATAGTCTAAAGAAAGTATTCCAAATAACTTCTTTGTCAATTGAAAACTTAACTGTAGACAAAGCAAGACCAGCTGCTAAAACAGCAACACCAGCGTTAGCCTTGGCAATTAAATCAAAAGTTGGTGCCCAAGATGTAGGAATTCTAATTCCAATTAAAACTAGAATAACTGCAATTAATGGAGCCGCTGCAACCGGTTGTTTAATTGCATTAATAACTGATTTTAAAGTTGGATTCATCGGCTGATGAGGCTCATCAGCATGATCAGCAATTTCTGCACGAGCTAAATCAATTTCACGCTCAATACCCTTTTCTTTCAAAGCCTTAGCTTCTGCATCAGTAACTGGAACACCATCGGGAATAGTTACTACGACCTTCTTCTTAGTCTTATTTAAGCCCTTTCCCTTTATGTCTTCTACTTCAACCTTAGTTCCCTTATTATTTGGATTTGCGTTAGCCTTCTTCTTAGTTAAAGTTTGTCCTTTGTTAATTAAAGCTAATCCCAATGGAATGGTAATAGCATTAACCACAATCGATACAATTCCAATAACTAAGTTAGTTGTTGCATTATTCCCATAAATAGGATCTAACACAGCAAAACCAAGGAACCCAATTGTTGGAGAACCTGCAATCAAAGCACAAACAGCTGCTTGCTGCGTCGTTCTATGGAAGAGCAATTTATCTAAGTAATAACTCAGCATAAATAGCCCAACAACACCAACAATAGAAATCAACGTTAATACGATATCTTGCGCAAACATTTTTCTGGTAGCTTTAACAATTGAAATAAATAAAGCTGCTGGTAATGCGATATCAAGCACTAATTTATTTAGTCCTTGTCTCTGATCATTATCGAAAAAGTAAAACTTTCCGCAGAGATAACCGAGTAACATAATCACTAAAATAGGGATTATGTCATTTACTAAGATACTAATCATCTTTATACCTCGTTCATATTCTGATCAGTTTAATTACTCCCGATGAAAACTTTCTTCATCACAAGTTAAATATAGACTTTATCCAAATATTAGCAAGTAAAACAATTTCATAATTCTGACAAAATCGTTATTTAAAATTCACTGTGTAGTAGAAGCAATATATAAGAAACTATTAATAGAAGATATCTATTGTATCCGCGGCCTTAGAAAGCGCTTTTTATATTGAAATAGAAGTTTTTTTATAGTTTTTTTCTTGCTAACAAATTCAAAAAAGTTATAAATTAGTTGTACGCATCCCATTTTGGAATAGCGCTTTTATATAAAATAGTAATTATCATTACCATGGAGGTTACGTTATGGTAGATGACTCTTTAAATAGAACTGGTGCCAGTTTATTAATTGACGCTTTGCAAAAAAATGGTATTAACAACCTATACGGAGTTGTAGGTATTCCGATTACTGATTTGGCTAGATTAGCTGAATTAAGAGGAATGAAGTATTATGGCTTTCGTCGTGAAGACTCAGCCGTAGACGCTGCTGCAGCTGCCGGATTTTTAACTAAAAAACCTGGTGTAGCAATGACTGTATCCGCACCAGGTTTTTTGAATGGATTAACTGCTTTAGCACAAGCTACTAAGAACTGTTTCCCATTAATTATGATTTCTGGTTCTTCAGAACGTCATATTATCGACTTAGCTCAAGGTGACTACGAAGGTTTAGATCAATACAACGTTGCTAAGCCTTTCTGTAAAAAAGCTTACCGTGTTGATAGAGCACAAGATGTTGGTTTAGCAGTCGCACGCGCTATTCGTACTGCTGTATCTGGTAGACCAGGTGGTGTTTACCTTGATTTACCAGCTGACACTATTGCCCAACTCAATGATGACCTTGGCGAAAAGAACATGGGCGTCTACAAGTTAGTTGACCCAGCTCCACTTCAAGAACCAAGTGACGATGCAATCAACCGCGCAGTTGACATCATTAAGCAAGCTAAAAAACCTTTGATCATTCTTGGTAAAGGTGCTGCTTATGACAGAACTGAAAAGCAAGTTCAAGAATTGATTAACAAGACTGATA
>PPYF01437976.1_pt1 | contig 15873 bp, 15 predicted proteins | sample 1559871 | NCBI WGS metagenome assembly PPYF01 (sample SAMN08240021, study PRJNA423297) | Human gut metagenome, whole genome shotgun sequencing project. | reverse complement strand
GGCTTGGGTCCGCCCTCTTTTTTGTGCACGCATGGGAGCAAATAAAGATATTATCCTGTAAATACAGTATAATATAAAAAATTCGGAAGATGGACACAAGAAATGTTTCTAAGCAGTCCCTTTTTTCGGGACGTTAGATTGACAGTATCTCAATTGAGATGCATTATAACTCAAATACGATACGAGGTGAGTATGGCTAGTACGACAATGGTCCACATCCGTGTTGACGAAAAGCTCAAGCGCGAAGCATGTGCCGCCTTGGACGGCATGGGCCTGTCTCTTTCCGATGCTGTGCGTCTGCTCCTTGTTCGTGTGGCGGCAGAAAAGGCTTTGCCTTTCGAAATCAGGGTTCCCAACACAAGCACAATCCGAGCTATGGAAGACGTGAATGTGGGTACGCTGGAATCCTTCGAGTCTGTCACATCACTTATGGCCAGCATCGATGAGAACAATTGAAGCAACCCCAACCTTCAAGGAGGACTTGAAAAGAGTCTGCCAGGATCCGGGCCGGAAGCGAACCGTTGAAGACCTGCTCTCCATTCTGGCGCGTGATCTTGAATTCATGGTGGGTATGCCGGCGCACACGCTGCCCGGCAAATGGAGTGATTATCTGGAATGCCAGCTGCAATCGAATCTTTTCCTTATCTATAGAAAACCTGACAAAAACAGACTTCAGCTCGTACGACTCGGGAGTTGTTCCGACTTTGAATGCCGGGACGACGAGTATGACATCGGATTCTCTGTATCTTGCGGGAATAAGGAAGAGCCTTCCAGATTTTTCAAACCCGACAATGCAACTACAGGGAGACCGACTGTGACCACGCATAAAAAACCGACACTTGCCTTCGCCCTTTTCACGCTGCTTTCCATCGTCACGATCATTGCCTGCGGGATGATTTTCTTCAAATTGAAACTTCACCTGCTCATGATGTCTTGCTGGGTCGTCTGTGCCCTGTTTGCCCGGCGTCTGGGTTATACGTATACGGAACTCGAAGTCGGCGCCTATGAGCTCATCCAGAGAGCTATGGGCGCCGTCATCATTTTGATGTGCGTCGGAGCGCTCATTGGGGCATGGATTTCCGCCGGAACGGTCCCGGTGATGATCTATGTCGGCCTCCAAATCATTTCCCCCAGCCTGTTTCTCGTGACAAGCCTGATCCTGTGTTCGGTGACGTCACTTACGACAGGGACTTCATGGGGTACGATCGGAACGGTCGGCCTTGCCATCATGGGGATTGGCGCCGGCCTCGGCTTTGATCCCGGTATTACCGCGGCCTCCATTATCTGCGGCGCGTTCTTCGGCGATAAGCTTTCCCCTCTCTCCGACACCACCAATATGGCCGCCGCGGTCAGCGGGGTTCCGTTGCTCCGGCATGTCCGCCACATGGTGAACACGATCACGCCCGCCTACATCATCACCATTATCCTGTACGCGATCATCGGGTTCAAGCAGGGCTCTGGCGTAGCCGATACGTCCCAGCTCAATGCCATCCTCACCGGCATCAACGAACATTTCCAAATAGGCATTATCCCTGCCCTGCCCATGCTGCTGGTGCTCGGCCTGCTGATCCGCCAGACCAACCCGGTCCTCGCCATCGTCAGCGGCGCGCTTTTCGGCGTCCTCATCGCCGTAGGATATGCCGGTATGGATTTGACGACCGCCTTCAACTCCATGTGGAGCGGCTACAAGGCTGATTTCGCCAATCCCATGTTGGCGAAGCTGCTCAACCGCGGCGGCATCACCAGTATGCTCGACATCGCCGCACTGGTCATTTTTGCCTGCGGGCTTGGCGGTATGCTTCGCCACATCGGCATCATCGACGTCGTGCTGGAACCCGTGGCCCGCCGTGCGACTTCCGGCCTCTCTCTGGTACTCGCCACGCTGTTCATCGGCTACGGGACGCTTATGCTGACGGCCGCCGCCTACTTCAGCATCGTCATGAACGGTACCGTCATGGCTCCCCTGTTCCGCAAACGCGGCTACCGCCCCGAAAACTGCTCCCGCGTCGTTGAAGACGCCGGAACGCTCGGCGGCCCCCTTGTCCCTTGGGCCTCCAATGCCCTCTTCCCCATGAGTATGCTCAGCGTCTCGTATATGGATTACGCACCGTGGGCGTTCGTCCTGTACCTCACTCCCCTCATGTCCATTCTTTACGCGGCCTTTAACATCAACATGACCCGGCTTACTCCCGAGGAAATGGCGGAAGAAAACAAAGAGTTCGTAGCGGAGTAATCCTCCCTCCCGCATCCTATCCCTTGAACCGCCGCCTATCCCAGGGCGGCGGTTCCTCCCAAAGGAAATATCATGGCTACCATTCTTATTCGTAATGCCTCCCTTTTTTCTCCCGACCCCCTTGGAACCAACGATATCCTGATCATCAACGATCGCATTGCCGCCATCGCACAGAATATTTCCATCCCCGAATGGCTCGGACCGGTGCAGGAAATGGATGGCAAAGGGCTCTTTGCCGTTCCCGGATTCATCGATGCGCATGTCCACATTACCGGAGGAGGCGGTGAGGCGGGGTTTTCTTCTCAGGTCCCTCCTCTTCCGCTTTCAAAGCTTATCCGCTCGGGTGTGACGACTGTCGGTGGCCTTCTCGGCACGGACGGTGTAACCCGGCATGTTGACGCCGTACTCGCCAAAGCGAACTCCCTTGAAGAGGAAGGCGTCAGTTCCTTCATCATGTCTGGAGGTTATCCTGTACCTTCTCCGACGCTGACCGGTTCAATCCGTTCGGATATTGCCTTCATCGAAAAGGTCCGCGGCGGCAAAATTGCCATTGCGGACCATCGAGTCGCTCCCGTTTCCGCCGAAACCCTGCTTGCCGTTGCCACGGAAGCCCGCGTAGGCGGGATGCTCCGCGGATTTATCGGTATGTTGATCATGCATATCGGAGCGGCAGCGGAAGGGCTTTCCTGTGTATTCGCCGCGCTGGAACGCGCGCCGCACTTGGGGCGCCACCTGATCGCCACGCACATCAACCGCAGCCCCTTCGCCTTTTCCGAAGCTGCCAAATTGGTTGCCAAAGGCGGCTTCATGGATATTTCTTCCGGCCTGAACGCCCAAACCCTGGGGCCGGACACGCTGAAACCATCGGAAGCCATTGCTCTAGCCATGCGTCAGGGAGTCGCCAAGGAACGTATCCTGATGAGTTCGGACGGCAACGGCAGCGCGGCCCGTTATGGAGACGACGGCAGTGTCAGCGGGCTTGTGGCCTCTGATCTCGGCAGCCTCCACACGGAGTTTGCTGACTGTGTAAAGGAAGGTATGCCGCTCTCCGAAGCGCTTTGCCCCATTACCCACAATGTGGCTCAGGCCTTCTCACTCTCCCGGAAGGGACATATCACGGTCGGCGCCGATGCCGACATCCTGTTGCTCGCGCCCGATCTGGCCCTGCATACCGTTATCGCGCGCGGCGAGTGCATGATGCGGGAAGGCTCGCTATGCAAGAAGGGAACCTTTGAAGAATAAAGGGATGCCTCGCCCTTGAAAAAAAGCCCTATCCGAGAATGACCGGATAGGGCTTTTTATTTGTCAGCGGCAGGTTCGCTCAACTCTCCGCAAGCGAAGTCTGACTGTTGACGAATGCCGCTACCCCTCTGATGGCACGCACACACTCATTCGCATACAGGGATAACCTCTGGACGAAATCCTCGGGTGTACTCAGCACCTGTACCTCAAAAAAGGCATATAGAATACCATCATTTTCCACACTGTATATTTTTACCATTCGGATATTGCTGGCAATTTTATTGAAGGCGGCATCAAGGAACGCTTTGTGGCGCACATTGACCGTTTCCATGGGCATGAAGGTCCTGAGGCAGATGAAATCGCTCTCCACTTTCTCATACCCGGGGAAATGATCTGGTACGACGAAAAAGGTAATCCCCAAAACCCGCACGCTGATCTGCGGCAAGCCATTGTTCAGGGTTCCCCATTCCGCCTCCATGCCGCTCTCTCTGATCCGCTCGTATACCTTTATGAAGTCCATGCTCATCTCCTTTCCCTGGGCTTATGCTCGGACGGTGATAGCGCGATGCCGTAAGGGACGCAACCGCTATCCCGAATGGTTCTGGCTACGCGCTCCTGCCTTCAAGGGCTCCCATTCCTTCCTAAAAAGTGGCGGTACCTTCTAGACAGTTCATGTTATTCTGTATATGACAGATCGGTGTCCCAGAAGGGATATGGCCGTGTGTACGGCCTCTCGGGAAAACTGCATTGCAAATGAAAACGCCTTACAGATGTTGAGCTTCTTTTCAATCCGGCCTGTTGAAAAATAACTTTAGGCTGGACGTTGTATTCAGTGAGACACTCATAAACGTATTTTCTCAGAGAAAACGCTATGGAATTTCCCCAATTCGAGTTTATCATCAAACGTATCTTTTACTTTTTTCTTCTTTTGATTGTTTTTGCCCTTGCAGCGGTATTCTGGTTCATGTTTGATGTATTCCTGTTCTGGAAGTATACGCCGCTCAGTGAATGGTCTCCCCTTGGAAGAGTGCTTTGGATGACGTTTTCCGTCCTGACGACCATAGGCGTCAACCTCCTTGTTCAGAAAAAAATCAGACATCGCTCCTCATAACAGTGCCTTTCCTTGCATAGAGACAAGGACAATGGAGCGATAACGCCTCACTTTTAAGTCTAAAAAACGCGCCCTCTGTTTCATTGAGAACGGAGGGCGCGTTTTTTGTTCGATCGGAAGGTTTCAGGATCCATTCATCCTTCCGGCAGTCCCGAGAACAAGCCGCCCGGGTTCATTTCTTCTTTTTCTGTTCCAAGGCCTTCCTGAGGGCATCCCGGTATATCCGTATCACATCCAGACGCGCACATTTTTTGTCTTCGGCTGGAATGATATGCCACGGCGCGTATTCCGTACTTGTCCGGAGGAACATCTCGTCGGCGGCTTCCACATAGGCGGGCCATTTTTCTCTGTTGCGCCAGTCATCCGGGGTGATCTTATAGTTTTTCCACGGGATCTCTTCCCGCTCCTTGAACCGCCGCAGTTGCTCGTCCGGGGAAATGTGCAGCCAGAATTTGAGCAGGATATTGTTATGTTCCTGCAACTGTTCCTCAAAGTCATTCAGCTCCGCATAAGCCCGCTTCCAATCCTCCGGCTGCGTCAGCTTTTCCACCCGCTCCACCAACACACGGCCATACCATGAGCGATCATAAATCGTGACGAATCCCGCCCGCGGAATGTGACGCCAAAACCGCCACAGATAATTATGGGCGAGTTCTTCGTCGGTCGGAGCACTGACAGGGATGACCCGGGTAATCCGGGCGTCTATGCCCGCCGTCAGCCTCCGGATAGCGCCCCCCTTGCCCGCCGCATCCCAGCCTTCAAAAAGAATCGTGCTGGAAATGCCCTTCTTGTAGGCTTTATACGTCAAATCGTACACTTCCGATTGCAACTCGGCCAATTCCTTCTTGTATACCCCGCGTTCGCACGTCCTGGAAAGATCGATGGCATCCAGAGCGGAAATCTGCCCTATCTCTTCTTCACTCGCTTTCGCTGGAACCACTGAGACCGCATTCTGCCGCTTCACGGCAGCCGCCGCTTCAACCGCCGCAATAATGGCCCGGGCTACCGACGCATTACGGAAATTGCCGTCATACGCGTCGATGACGGTCCAAGGAGCATCCACCCTGTCCGTCAGAGTAATGGCCTTGGCTGCCGCACTCACAAGGCCGTCATAGTTCTCGGCACTCTTCTTGTCATAAGGGGTGAAATGGTGGATCTCCTGATGCTTCAGGCGATCTTTCAAACGGGCCTTCTGGGCTTTCTTGCCGAGATGAAGCCAGAGCTTGATGATGACAGTCCCGGATGACGCCAACGTATGCTCAAGCCTCCTCCAGCGCTCCATCGACGCATTGAACTCACTCTCGCCGATATCTCCGCAACAAAAACGCCTGATGGTTCCACCATACCAACCACCCAGGAAGACCCCGATTTCGCCTCCGGCAGGGAGCTTGTTCCAAAACTGCCATGCTTCAGGGCGGTTTCGCTCCTCATCCGTCTGCATCCAGAAGACATGATTTCGGATCGTCTTGGCGTCCATCCACTCGGAAAGCATATTGGCGACGGCGCCGCGCCCGGAACCGTCCACCCCGGCTATGGTAATCAAGACGGGAAGTTTGTGCTCAATGCAGGTCCCCTGCGCCTTGAACAGCTTCATGCGCAGGTCGCTTTCAAGAGCTGCATATTCCTTTGCTGGATAACTCCGGCCCAATGACGCGGACTCAAACATGGGGCACTCCTTTCCTCTACGGCTTCCTCCCAACGGGAGGGACCAATTATAGCAAGGCTATCAATAGACTATTGTTTGAGGAGATTACGCGCCAGCCCACATGAACGCAAGCTCATCCCTTCAAGAAAAGGCGCGCCTCCAGCTGAGAGCTTTTGGCCATGGCAAATGCCTGTCATACGGGACGACTGTCTGCAATCGCAGGGTAATGTTTTTTTGAAGAGGTTTAAAAGCCGGAAAGCACCTCACATCAGTTCATAATATTATCCAACTAAGTATACTATCCCAGTGAAAATATTGTACACAATGCTATCAAACCAATTTATACCATCTTACATCGCCGCAACAAAAAGAACACCCCACGGCATCACGCTCCCTTCTTCTGTCTTTTGCAATATACTCATTGTTCGTAAAACATTATATGAAATCATACCAATTGAATTCACCTTTTGAGTTCCCAAACCAATCAGCTGTATTTTGGCCTTATCTTTGCAGGCCGCCAAGAAGCCCTTTTCCTCCACTATGCCGATTGTTCTACAAAGAAGAAAAAAACATGTCCACATTTATTACTCATAACATATTGTTTGTACATGTTTTTATATATAAATACATTGGTTTGATACTTTCAAAATGGTTGACAAGAAAAGAACAATCGGACATTTTGGTCTTACCAATTAACAGGAAAGGTTTCAGATGCTCAAAGAGACACCCTTGCCTACCACCGTCCGCCCCCGGCGCTACCAGAAGCTCTCGGAGCGCCTCCGACAATTCATGGCCGAGAACCATTTCCGGGATGGCGACAAGCTCCCCCCGGAGCGGGCTCTGGCGGAATCCTTTGGCGTTTCCCGAAACAGCGTCCGTGAGGCCATTCATGCCCTCGCCGAACGGGGGCTCCTTGAGAGCCGTCATGGCGACGGCACGTATGTCAGAGTGCCGGACATGGAACCTCTCAGGAGCGCCATTCTTGAGGCGGTGGATTCGGAAGGACACATGTTCGACGAAGTCATGGAATATCGCCGGATACTCGAACCCGCGGTAGCCGAACTTGCCGCGCTCCGCCGCACCCCCGAGCAGCTCGACCGCTTGAAGATCATTGCCTGCGATCAACAGCGCCGCATACTCATCGACGGGGATGACGGCGAGCTGGACGCCCAATTCCACCTCTGCCTAGCGGAGTGTTCGGGCAACAAATTGCTCATCAATACTGTGGCTCTGTTGAACGAGCAATACGCCGGCGGTCGGACCGCGGACTTACGCGATGCATCGTGGCACCAGTTCTCGGTCGCTTCCCACCTGCGCATCATTGATGCTCTTGAGCGGCAGTCCGCTGAAGATTGCCGCAAAGCCGTCGAAGAACATCTCGATACCATCGTTCACAAACACCTTTTCGTCACGGCAAGGGACTAGCAAGATGACTGCCATCTTCACCCTCTGCCTGCGGGGAACCATTGCTGAATTAAGCACTCTTCGGCATCAAGGAGGTGAGCGTGCCGTTGCGCCCATAGGGGCTCACGTACCTAATACATATATCCGTTCCTAAGCTCAGAAAGTGTTCCGCCGTACGGCTATTGCCGCCGGTGTACGTATGTCGGCGAATGCCCTGTAACCATACCCCTACTTGAACCACCAAGAGGAACAGCCATGAAGAGTCCCACAGATGTCGTCAGCGGTTTCATTCTGCTTGGGCTGTGCGGCGTCGGCGCTTATAGCGTCGCTACCCTGCCGGATGCCGGAGGCATGGAGCATGTCGGCCCCGGCGCGTTTCCCGCCGGTATTCTCGTGCTCCTGACCGCGCTGAGCCTTGTTCTCATCGTGCAGGGGTTCCGCCGCTCCCCCGTCAAAGTCTACTGGCCCGAATCCAAGGTTTTCAAGAAGATCCTCGCCTTCATCGGCTTGTTCTACCTATATCTGATTACCCTGACGGGACTCGGCGAGCTCTTCTTGAATATGGAAAATCCCCCCTTTCAGGCCAACGGGGCATTCAGCATCAGCACCTTCCTCTTCCTTCTCATAGCCCTTCCACTGCTGGGAAGACGCAAGCCCATCGAGATCCTGTCCGTAGCCGTCCTGACGACGGCGGTACTCGTCTTCGCTTTCGGCTGGTTCTTTCAGGTTCTGCTCCCCTAGCCGCCCGGAACTCCCTTACAGATAATCTCTATGACGGATTGGAGAGGATTTATGTTAGCGAACATTCTTGACGGCATCATGAACGCCATTTCCATGGGCTCCCTGCTGGCAAACCTTATGGGCGTCACCCTTGGCATCATCTTTGGCGCGCTTCCGGGACTTACCGCAGCCATGGGGGTGGCCCTGCTTATCCCTCTAACCTTCGGTATGCCCGCCGTGGAAGCCTTTTCCGCGTTGCTCGGCATGTATGTGGGAGCCATTTATGGCGGCTGCATCACCGCCATTCTCGTCGGCACGCCGGGTACGGTGTCCGCCGCCGCGACCATGCTTGAAGGCCCCGCCCTCACGGCCCGCGGAGAATCCCGCCGGGCTTTGGACATGGCTACCATAGCCTCCTTCGTCGGCGGCATCGTCAGTGCGCTGGCTCTGATTTTCATCGCTCCGATGCTGGCCCGGGCGGCCATGTCCTTCGGCGCTCCCGAATACTTCGCGGTGGCCGTGTTCGGCCTTACCGTGGTGGCCTCGCTGTCGTCCGGGCATCTCGTCAAAGGGCTCATTTCCGCGCTTGCGGGCCTGTTCCTCGCCACTATCGGCCTCGATCCCGTAACGGGGGACATGCGCAATACCTTCGACAACCCCAATCTCTTCAACGGCCTGTCTCTGGTTCCCGTGCTTGTCGGCTTATTCGCCGTCTCTCAGGTGCTCGTGACCATCGAAGACGTAGTCCGCGGCGTGTCCCTCAAGGAAAGCACCGTATCGAAGCACGGCATCTCGCTCAAGGATTTGACGGGCAACGTCGTGAACTTCATCCGTTCCTCCGTCATCGGCACGCTTATCGGCATCATCCCGGCTACGGGCGTCAGCGCGGCGTCCTTTCTCGCCTATTCGGAAGCCAAGCGCTTTTCCAAGACGCCGGAAATGTACGGCAAGGGCTGTGTGGAGGGCATCGCCGCAACGGAATCGTCCAACAACGCGGTATGCGGCGGCGCGCTGATCCCTCTCCTGACCCTAGGGGTGCCCGGAGACATCATTACCGCCATCATGCTCGGCGCGCTCATGATTCAGGGGCTCACCCCCGGCCCGCTCCTGTTCGTGGAACACCCCGTTACCGTATACGGCATCTTCGCCGCCTTCATCATCGCCAACATTATGATGCTGGTGTGCGGGCTCATCGCGGTACGCGGCGCGGGCAAGATCATTGCCATCCCCGGCGCCGTGCTCATGCCCATCGTCATCACCCTGTGCGTGGTCGGCGGCTATGCGGTCAACAACTCCACCTTCGACCTGCTTGTCGTGGCCATCTTCGGAACGGTCGGCTACCTGATGATCAAGTGCGACTTTCCCCAGCCGCCGCTCCTGCTCGCCATGATCCTCGAGCCCATCGCCGAAGCCAATTTCCGCCGGGCGCTTACGATTTCCCAGAACGACTACAGCATCTTCTATACCAGCCCTGTGGCCTGCATCATTCTGCTCGTCAGTTTGCTCGTCCTCCTCAAGCCCGTTTACGACGACTTCCGCGCCGGTCGCAAGGCAGCGGCGTAATCCTCAAAAGGAGCCTCAGCTATGGAACTTTCTCAATGTAAGGAACGGCTTGATGCATGGTTTTCCGATAAGGAACCGGAAATGCTCTCCATGCTGGAACGCATCGTCAACATGGATTCCTTCACCAACGATGCCGCCGACGTGAACAAGGTAGGCGAAGTGGTGACAGGATGGCTTGCGGAGGCCGGTTTCCACACGGCAAAACTTCCGAAAAAGCCCGCACCGGCTGACGAGCAGTGGATGAATGGCCTCGGCAATGTCTTCTCGGCGCGTACCCATTCTGTGGAATGCGGACCCGGCGTGGCCTTTATTGGGCATATGGACACCGTCTTCCCTGCGGGTACGGCGGGGGCGCGTCCTTTCCGGCTTGATCGCGCGGCGGATCGCGCCACGGGTCCCGGCGTAACCGACATGAAGGCCGGTATTGTCCAAAACATGTTTGTCGCCAGAGCCCTCAAGGAACTCGGCCTGATGGACGTCCCCATGACGCTGACGTTCTCGCCCGACGAGGAACTCGGTTCCCCTTCCACAACTCCCATTCTGGGCGAGCAGCTCAACGGCGCGCAGGCCGTCATCTGCACCGAACCGGGCTATCCCGGCGGCGGGGTGACCCTGGAGCGTAAAGGTTCAGGCCACATGTTCCTTGAAATCATGGGGATATCCGCCCACGCAGGGCGCTGTTATCAGGACGGCGCTTCCGCCATCCTCGAACTGGCCCACAAGATCCTCGCTTTCGATGCCTATGTGGATCTTGACCACGACATCACGGTCAATACGGGGCTTGTCAACGGCGGAACGTCTGCGAACTCGGTTGCTCCCAATGCTTCCGCACGCATCCATATTACCTTCAAGACGCTTGAAGCAGGGCGGAGACTGGCTGAAGCGCTCCGCGCTGAAACCGCAAAGAACCATATCCCGGGCACGAGTTCACACATCAGCGGCGGCGTGCGCCTTCCTCCGCTTGTCCCCACTCCCGGCGTCATGAAGCTTTTTTCCCTAGCTGAACAGGCCGGGGAGCTCATCGGGTATTCCGTCCACTCGGCACCCTCCAAGGGGACGGCTGAGTCCGGTTATTGTTCCAGCGTCCTTGGCGTTCCGGCGATATGCAGCATGGGTCCGGAAGGTTCCAACCTGCATTCCGCGGATGAATACATGATCCCGTCTACCTTTGTTCCCCGGTGCAAACTCGCGGCGCTCACGGCCATTCAGGCCGCACGGGCATTCGCACCCGCCGCGAAGGTTTCCCTGTAACCTTTACCCTCGCAAGGAAGAGACCATGAAGAAGCTCCAAGCCCTGTTTTGCGCCCTCCTCGTCTGCACCCTGCTGCTGTCCGGCCTGCCTCGTACCGCTTCCGCCGCGTATCCCGATCGGCCCGTTACCATCATTATCCCGTTCGGTCCCGGCGGAGCCGTGGATATCGCAGCCCGCATCCTTGCCGAGTACTTCCAAAACAAGCACCAAATCACACTGAACATCGTCTGCAAGGCCGGCGGCGCGGGGGCCCCCGCCATGCTCGACGTGGCCAAGGCCCGTCCCGACGGCTATACCTTCGGCTTCCCGGCCATAGCCACCTTCTCCACCACGCCGCAGATCAAGAAGACCGGCTATACGCTGGCTGACTTTCGCGCTGTGGTGCAAGTCACCAATATGTGGCTGAGCCTCGCCGTAAACGCCGACTCCGGCATCAAGACCATCAATGAACTTATGGCCGCAGCCAAGGCGAACCCCGGCAAGTACAATTATGCCACCCACGGAGCCCTCTCTACGCAGCGCCTGTTCATGAGCCGCCTGTTGAAGGCGTTCCCCGGCATCGATCTCCCCCATGTCAGCTACACCAGCGGCCATGAAGTCTCCACAGCCCTCCTCGGACGCCATGTCACCAGCGGCTTTGGCGTGACCACCAACCAAAAGCCTTATGTCCTTTCCGGCGATTTCACCATGATCGGCGTATCCAGCCCCGAACGCCTCGCCGAATTCCCCGACGTGCCCACCTTCGCCGAACAGATCGGCCCCGAGTATACTTTTGCCTCTTCGCATGGCCTGGTTGCCCCCAAGCGCGTCCCTGAAGACCGTATCCTGACCATGCAGAACCTCGTCAAGGAAGCCCTCGCCGATCCCGACGTGCAGGCCAAGTTCGCCAAGGCCGGCCTGACCACCGATTATCTGTCCGCCGACGACTTCCAGAAGGCTCTCGATAATATGTGGAAGACCATCGGCGACATCATGCGGGAAAACAAGTTCAACTAGCGACGGCTCTCCCGGATCGTCATCGCGGCGGTCCGGGACCCCTGAGAGGAGTGCGTTATGGGATTCAAACGGTCATTCGTCGGTATCTGTCTGGTGCTTCTTGCGCTGGCCTGGAGCACTCCCGCCCGGTCCGCATCTCCCGTCCCCATGAAGACGGCATGGCTGGGCGAACACGAAACCTTCGCCGTCTGGTATGCCAAGCAAAAAGGATGGGACAAAGAAGCCGGGCTGGATCTCACCATGCTCCACTTTGACTCGGGCAAGGCCATTGTGGAGGGCGTGCTTGCCTACGATTGGGCCATTGCCGGTTGCGGGGCTGTCCCCGCGCTCACCGCCGCACTGAGCGAGCGCCTCGACATAATTGCCGTCGCCAATGACGAATCCGCCGCCAACGCCCTCTATGTCCGCGCCGACAGCCCGCTCCTCAACATCAAAGGGGCCAATCCGGCCTATCCTAACGTCTATGGCGATCAAGGCACAATCAAAGGAAAAGAGATACTCTGCCCGAAAGGGACATCCGCCCACTATATGATGGCCGCATGGCTCAAATCCTTTGGCCTCGAAGAAAAGGACGTACGCGTCAAGTACATGTCCCCGACGCAAGCGCTTGGCGCATTCACGGGCGGGCTCGGAGATGCCGTAGCGCTGTGGGCTCCTCTGACTTACGATGCCGATGCCAAGGGGCTCAGGCCAGCCGCCTTGTCCAGTGACTGCGGAGTCTCCCAGCCAGTCCTCATCGTCGCCAGCCATGAATACGCCACCCGATACCCGGAACAGATCGAAGCGTTCCTGAGAATGTATCTCCGGGTAATCGCGTTTATGCGGGAAACGCCCGTCGAAGCGCTTGTCCCTGATTACATCCGTTTTTACGAAGAATGGACGGGGCGTAAGCTCTCCTCCGAAATCGCCGCAAAAGATTTGGCGAATCATGCGGTGTTCAATTTCGAAGAGCAGCTTGCCCTTTTTGATGACGCACAGGGCAAAAGCAAACTTCAAACCTGGCTTACAGACATTGCCGCGTTCTATGAGAGCATCGGCATGGTGCGCAAGGAAGACCGGCAGCGCCTGCAGCGCATGAACGCCGTTACGGACGACTATCTCAAAGCCCTTCGATAGCCGATGCTCCGATGGCTGATGAAGATGAAAAGCTAAAAAACGAGCGTTCACGCCGCCAAAACATTCAGAAATCCCTCAATAAGAAAAGGCCGGGAGCATTTCCCGGCCTTTTTGTATGCCCTGAAGAATGAGCGAACGCTTTTTTATTTCTGCGATGGAGCGGTACGTGGTTCGAACAAGAAAAAAGCCACCAGCAGAATCAATATGCCCACGGCAAAACCGGAGGCATAGGCGCCATCCCAGAGCCACTTCATGGAAATGATGCTGAACAGGAGCGGTGATATGCTCTGGCTTACGCGAACGGACGTCTCGCTTACAGCAAGGATGGCGGCGCGGTCATCGGGCGTGCCGAGCAGTGCCACATTATCGTTGATGATGGGTAAGGAAAGCCCCTGCGCCGCACCGGAAACGAACAGAGGCACCGCGCAAAGCCACAAACCCGGAACGGAGGCCAGAAAAGCCAGCGGCAGCGTATAACAGAGTCCCGCAGCCAAGATAAGCGTGCGGAAAGACCATTTTGCATGGAAGCGGGGAAGCCCTGCGGCCGCCAAGTAGGAACCGATGGCTACGAACGAAAAGACAAGGCCGATACGGGACGAAGATGCGTGGTACTTCGCTTCGGCCATCATCGGGAAACAGGTGTTGATGGGCCCATAGATGGCGCAGTAGCACAAAAATACCAGCACAAAGAAGCCAATGGCCCGCCTCTCACGTAGGATATTCCCCGTTTGCTTCCAGTAGCGCCGCCAGTCCATCGCCCCCTGCGGTTTTTCCAGCGTTACCATGAGGGACAAAACCGCTGTCGGCAGGGCCAGCGTGAAGACGAAAAACGGGGCCCGCCATGACCATTCTCCGAGAAGGCCGCCAATAACGGGGTAGACGATGGTCCCGAGGCTCGAAACAGCCGTAAGACGCCCCATGATACGCGGCAGATGTTTCTCATCCACCATATCCGCCGCAAGGATGGTGTAGAGCACGCCAAGCGGCCCAGCACCAATCCCCTGGATGACACGGCAGATCAACACATCTCGCCAGCTCTCCGCAAAGAGGCACAAAATCCCCCCTCCTGCGAATACCAGCAGAGCCGGAAGCAAAACCGCCATTCTCCCGAACCGATCGGACAGTACGCCCGCAACAGGCGTCATTGTGGCTTCCGCCAACGTAAAGCAGACAACCACCATGCCCGCCTCCGCAATGCTCAGACCAAATGCCCGCGCCATTGCCGGCATGACCGGCAGAATCAGCGTGACCCCCATAGCGCTCAGCAAGCGGACTCCGAACAACAACGCCAAGTCTCTTTTTTCCGGCATGGCCCCTCCGCAAGGTCTTTTCTCGCCAGCACGCGGCACACCGCGTGATCCACACTACTGATCATATCCTACTGCATCTTCTGTTTACTTATCTCTTTATTGATTCACTAACAATGTACAATTACTATTACACACAATAATTAACCATAAAATTTATATATTATTTTTATAATTCAATAATAATTTTGTTAATATTCATGCAAATAATACATTTTTACCATTATAATAATACGTATAACATTAATTTAAATTCATTACAGTATAGTGTATTTCATTTTTAACAATAAAAATAGATATAATACATATCTACACAATATAATACACTTTATAATTGTTCATATTTTCTCTGCATTGTTAACCTTTGGTTACTTCATGACGTGATGTACTCGTCATGAAACATTCGTGTTACATTCATACAATGCGTGTTACAGACAGTGCAAAGGAGGTCCATATGCACCTTACTCCTCGCGAGCTCGACAAGCTCATGATTCATACCTTGGCTGATGTCGCGCTCAAGCGGAAAGCCAAAGGCTTGAAGCTCAACCATCCCGAGACCGTGGCCGTGCTCTCCGCCGCCGCACTTGAGGAAGCCCGCGCCGGAAAGACCGTCGAAGAAGTCATGGCCGAAACCCGCAAAGTCCTCACCCGCAACGACGTCATGGAAGGTGTGGTCGAAATGATCCCCACCGTGCAGGTGGAAGCCGTCTTCACCGACGGAAGCCGCCTCATCACCATTCACAACCCCATCAACTAAAGGGGGATTTTCCCATGACCAACAAGACTCCGAACAAGACAAAAACGCCGGTCGGCGGCCTGATCCTTGGTTCCGATCCCATTGAATTCAATGCGGGGCGCAAAACCATCACCCTCAAAGTCCGTAATACCGGCGACCGCCCCATTCAGGTCGGCTCCCATTTTCATTTCTTCGAAGTGAACCGCGCCCTCGAATTCGACCGCCACGCAGCTTACGGAATGCGTTTGAACATCTCCTCCACGACCGCCATCCGTTTCGAGCCGGGCGATGAGAAAACCGTATCCCTCGTCTCCATCGGCGGGACTTCCGGCACCTACGGGTTCAACAACCTCGTGGACGGCTGGACCGGAGACGAACACGAACGGGTCATCAACGAAGAACGTGCCGACAAGCTCGGCTTCAAGAACGCCAAAAAGTAATCCCCGCGCCACCGACGCGGCGGAAAGGAGTTTCATATGCCGACAATTTCTCGTCAGGAACACGCTGCCCTCTTCGGCCCGACCGTTGGGGACAAAATCCGGCTTGGG
>PPYF01411546.1_pt1 | contig 15876 bp, 15 predicted proteins | sample 1559871 | NCBI WGS metagenome assembly PPYF01 (sample SAMN08240021, study PRJNA423297) | Human gut metagenome, whole genome shotgun sequencing project. | reverse complement strand
GTTAAGGAGTTGTTATGAAAAAAAGAAGTATTCTATGGGTCATGATTACCTTCTTTGTTCTCGTTTTGGGAGCTTGTGGACAAAAGGCTAATCAAGACAATCGGAATGAAACTAAGGGAATGAAGATTGTGACTAGTTTTTATCCTGTATATGCCATGGTCAAAGAAATTTCGGGTGACCTAAATGATGTTCGGATGATTCAGTCGAGTTCAGGTATCCATTCCTTTGAACCTTCGGCAAATGATATTGCAGCCATCTATGATGCCGATGTTTTCGTTTATCATTCTCATACCTTGGAATCATGGGCGGGAAGTTTGGATCCAAGCCTGCAAAAGTCTAAGGTAAAGGTTTTAGAAGCATCAGAAGGTATGACCTTGGAGCGCGTGCCTGGATTAGAAGATATGAAAGCTGGAGACGGGATTGATGAGAAGACCTTGTATGATCCTCATACTTGGCTTGATCCTGAAAAGGTTGCTGAAGAAGCTCAGATTATCGCTGATAAGTTATCCGAACTAGACAGCGCTAATAAGGATAATTATCAGAAAAACGCACAAAATTTCAGTGCCAAAGCTCATGATTTGACCAAGAAATACCAACCCATTTTTGAAAAAGTCAATCAAAGAAATTTTGTAACTCAACACACAGCTTTTTCATATTTAGCTAAACGCTTTGGATTAAATCAACTCGGAATAGCTGGTATTTCACCAGACCAAGAACCAAGTCCGAGACAGTTAACCGAAATTCAAGAATTTGTAAAGAATTATAAGGTCAAAACTATCTTTACAGAGAGCAATGCTTCGTCTAAGGTTGCTGATACACTTGTTAAATCAACAGGTGTGAGTCTTAAAACCCTCAATCCTTTAGAGGCCGACCCACAAAATGACAAGTCCTACTTGGAAAATTTAGAAGACAATATAGCTATTTTAGCTGAAGAATTGAAATGAGGAGTTTATGAAAATTAATAAAAAATATCTAGCAGGATCTGCAGTTGTCCTTGCATTAAGTGTCTGCGCTTACGCTTTAAATCAACACCAAGTGCCTGAGAACAAAGAAAATAATCGTGTATCCTATGTTGATGGGAAAGAGTCTGATGCTAAAAAGAATGATAATCTGACACCTGATCAAGTTAACCAAAAAGAAGGAATAGAAGCTGAACAGATTGTTACTAAGATTACAGATCAAGGCTATGTGACTTCCCACGGTGACCATTTCCATTTCTACAATGGTAAGGTGCCTTTTGATGCCATCTTTAGTGAAGAATTGGTCATGAAGGATCCAAACTATCAACTAAGTGATGGAGATATTGTCAATGAGATTAAAGGTGGCTATATCATCAAGGTGGATGGCAAATATTATGTCTATCTGAAGGATGCTAGTCACGCAGATAATATTCGTACCAAAGACCAAATCGAGAAACAAAAACAAGAACACACATCAGATAGTAACAGTACAAGTAATGAAGTTATTGCTGCCAGAGCACAAGGTCGATACACAACTGATGACGGTTACGTCTTTAATGCTGCAGATATTATTGAAGATACAGGTGACGCTTATATCGTTCCTCATGGTGGCCATTATCATTACGTTCCTAAGAGTGCTCTATCTTCAAGTGAATTGGCTGCCGCTCAAGCTTACCTTACTGGAAGAGGAAGTCAACAAAGTTTAACAAACTATAAACCGATTCCAAGTGTTGAACCAAGTCATCAAGTAGAGAAACCAGCTACAAGCAATCCAGTACAAGAAGAAAATAATCTTCAAAAACTTCTAGAACAGCTTTACGCTTTACCAGTTAGTCAACGCTATAAAGAATCTGATGGTTTGGTATTTGACCCGGCTAAAATTACCAGTCGTACGCCTAATGGAGTTGCTATCCCTCATGGAAATCATTACCATTTCATCCCTTATAGTAGTTTATCTGCTTTGGAGCAAAAGATTGCACGCTTGATACCACTTTCAGGTCTAGTAACACCATCAAATCCTGTAGAAACTCCAAGTAAACCAAACGAAGACCATGATCACGACCATGGCCACGAAGATGTTGATCATCAACACGAAGAAGACCATGACCACGATCATGCTAATCATCGACATGGTGAAGACCACGATCATGGCTTTGCTATTGATCGAGTGATTAGTGAGGACGACCAAGGTTTCGTAGTTTCACATGGAGACCACAATCATTATTTTTACAAGAAAGATTTGACGGCTCAACAGATTAAAGAAGCTCAGGAACACTTGAAAGGTAAAACCGAAGTTAAACCTAATCCATCAGATGATCACCATGATGAAGACGGGCATGATCACCACCATGGTGAAGACCACGATCACGGATTCGATGCTGACCGAGTGATAAGTGAAGATGAACAAGGTTTTGTAGTTTCACATGGAGACCATGCCCATTATTTCTTTAAGAAAGATTTATCAGCAGAGCAGATTAAGGCTGCACAAGACCATCTTCATGGCCATCAGCAGACAAAACCTGTTAAACCTCTTGCCAAGACGGTTGAAAGTTTCTCTCGAGATGCCAGCGATGAAGAAAAAATAGCTTATATTTCTAAAACATATGGCGTTCCTCTTGAGGCTATCAGAATTTCAAATGGATTCTTTGTATTTGGTAATCCAGACCAGGCTTATGACCCAACTCACATTCACCCTTACGCTGTTCGTAAGGAACACGTTCGTATTCCGATTCAAACTGGAAATGCAGAGCTTGATTTCCTAAACGAACTCTATACAACTGCTCTACGTGATGGTGTTTCTCCTTATAGCTTGCAGGTTGAAAATGGTAGCTTTGTTATCCCTCATGGTGACCATAACCACTACATCAAGGTTCAAACTAAAGGTTATGAAGTCGCTTTGAAAAACAAAATTCCTGCATTACAGTCAACTTACCAACCTGGTGCTTTTGATGAAAAAGCAGTCCAGTATAAGATTGATCAACTCTTGGCAGAGAGTCGTGAAATCTATAAAGATAAACCAATTCTTCAAAGACAAATTGAGCTTGCCTTGGGTCAATTCTCTGAAAATATGAAAAAACTCTCAACTAACTCTACTGCTGGATATTTGGCAGCTTTGGATTTATTTGATAAGCAGTATATTCACATTGACTCAAGTGTCAAACCAACAGAAATCAGTCCTTTAGACAAGAAATATCAAGCTTTAGTAGATAAAATTAATACCTTGGATACAGATGCATATGGACTTCCTAAGAAGGATCTCTTGACTCAGCTTCAGGAAAACAAATTGGCTCAAGATGAAGCAGGTTTAGATGCAGTTGAAGCTAAGTTACAAGCCTTGCAAGATTTTAATGACCGTACTGGTGTTACGACAGTCGAATACATCAAGTATTTCTACCAACATCTATCTGATGGTCGCTTAAATGACACACTTAGAAATAAAGTTGCTAACTTAACTTGGACCCTTTATCAGTCACAATCCTTCCTTAAGGCAACTGACTTGAACAAACTCTTCCCAGAAATCTATCAAACAAAACTGGAAGTTGAAGAAGCACTGAAGAATGAACCTGTTACAAGTAAGCCTTCTGAAACGATTTTAGATACTGAAAAAGTGGATGGTCATAGTGCTAAGACAGCAGTCTATGAATTTTTGAAAGGTTTGTATGATGATATCAAGCCTGAGGAACAAAGCAATCATGTTCGAAAAGCTCAAGTAGAAGGACTCTTAACGAAAGCTGATGAATTAGTTGCTCAAGTCAAAGAAGAAGGCGTAAAAGCTTCACTCGCTGACGAGGTGAAAAACCTGAAAGCTGCTCTAGATAAAGAAGACGCAGACCTTGATGAACTAAACACACAAGTTCAAGATCTTATAAAACGTATTTCACAAACCATTCAGACTGAACGTGAGAATGCTAATCAAGACCCAGAGGTTTTAGTTCTCTATCAAAAATTATATAACGGAGTCCTTGCCCTTCATACTTATTTGGAAATGAATAATGGTTCTGATACGGACTTTGAAAAAGTGGACGCCTTGTTCGATAAATTGTCAGCTGCAAGCAAAGACAAACAAGCTCTTCTAGCTCTTGCGCAAGAAATTGTATCATTAAACCAAGAACTTCAATCCAAAGCTAAGCCGGATGAAGCAAGTTCTGAAACAACAAGCAATCAAGCAAGCGACAAACAGACTGAATCAAGCAATCCAACGACTAGTTCTCCAGAAACAAGTGAAAAAGAAGTCAACTAAAAAAGAAGTAGCTTTGCTACTTCTTTTTTAGTCTTTGTAAGATACAATGCCAATGATTGTATCAACTGCACGCTCCATAGTTTGAAGGCTGACATATTCAAAACGTCCGTGCATATTTTCACCACCAGCGAAGATATTTGGAGTTGGAATTCCCATGAAAGAAATCTTAGAACCGTCAGTTCCACCACGGATAGGCTCGATAATTGGTGTAATATCAAGACTTTCCATGACTGCTTTAGCGATGGTGATTGGAGTCATATCCTTTTTGATAACTTCTTTCATGTTGTAGTATTGGTCTGTCAAAGTCAGGGTTACACGATCACTACCAAGTTCTTGGTTCATCTTGTCAGCAATAGCTTGCATTGCAGCCTTACGCGCTTCGAAGCTTTCTTTTTCAAAATCACGAATGATGTAGCTAGCACGCGCTTCCTCGACAGTACCTGTTACATCCATGAGATGGAAGAAACCTTGGTAACCCTCAGTCAATTCTGGTCGGTCATCAGCTGGGAGTTGATTGTGGAAGTCGATGGCTAACTGGAGAGCGTTGACCATTTGTCCTTTAGCTGTTCCTGGGTGAACATTACGACCTTGGAAGTGAAGTTCAGCACCTGCAGCAGAGAAGGTTTCATATTGCAATTCCCCAAGAGGTCCGCCATCAACTGTATAAGCGAAGTCAACATTGAAATCTTCTGCATCAAATTTGTTGGCACCAACACCGATTTCTTCATCAGGACCAAAGCCAACACGAATTTCACAGTGCTTAATCTCAGGATGAGCGTTCAAGTATTCGATAGCGGTCATGATTTCAGCGATACCTGATTTGTCATCGGCACCGAGCAATGTAGTTCCGTCCGTTGTAATCAAAGTTTGACCTGGATATTTCTCTAAGCTCTTAAAATCTGCTGGATCAAGTTTGAAACCAGAAGTGCCAAGTTCGATAACCCCACCGTCGTAATTTTCAATAACTTGCGGATTAACGCCTTCAGCATTAAAATCTGCTGTATCCATGTGAGAGATAAAGCCAATCTTGCGAGTTAGACTTGGATCGTTAGCTGGTAGAGTACCGATTGCAAAACCGTTTGGCAAATAATAGACATTTTGCAAACCAACACGTTTCATCTCTGGGATGAGAACATTGGTTGCGAAGTCTACTTGGCTTTGAGTACTAGGTGTTGTCGTTGAGTTTTCGTCAGAACGTGTATTGACTTTGACGTATGTCAAGAAGCGTTCTAGTAATGTTGGATATTTCATCATAACTCCTTTTTATAATTTTTATTTACCTAAACAGAATTGGCTAAACAATTGAGTAATAAGCTCATCTGGAGCAGCATCTCCGGTGATTTCCCCAAGAATTTCCCAGGTGCGTGTCAAATCAACTTGAAGCAAATCAACAGGCATTCCTAGTTCAATTCCTTCATTAACTGCTTGTAAGCTTTCGACTGCCTTTGCAATTAATGAAATATGACGGGCATTTGACAAGTAAGTAGCATCTTGTTCAACCAAGCCAGCATTCTCAAAGAAAAGATTGTTGATCCGTTCTTCAATCTTATCAATGTTTTGATTTTTAAGGACTGAAATGCGGATCACATCTTCTGGAAGTTCTTCGGTTTCAATTGCTACTGGAAGGTCGGTTTTATTTAGTAGAATAATACGGTTGGTATCTTGACTAATTTCAAGAAGTTGTCGATCTTGCGGAGTAAGAGGCTCGCTAGCATTTAAGACAAGCAGTACCAAGTCAGCTTCCTTAAGAGCTTTTTTCGAACGTTCGACACCGATTTGCTCGACGATATCATCCGTTTCACGGATACCTGCAGTATCAATTAATTTCAATGGAACACCGTTGATGTTAACGTATTCTTCGATGACATCACGAGTTGTTCCGGCAATATCAGTGACAATGGCCTTATCTTCACGAAGGAGGTTGTTGAGCAGACTTGATTTTCCAACGTTGGGGCGTCCGATGATGGCTGTTGAAATTCCTTCGCGGAGAATCTTCCCACGACGAGCTGTTCTAAGTAGATTGGTTAATAATTGTTCAAATTCCATGGTTTTTTCACGAACAACAGCAGTAGTGGCTTCTTCAACGTCGTCGTACTCAGGATAGTCGATATTAACTTCAACTTGAGCTAGTGTATTGAGTATCTCCTGGCGAGTATTATTAATGAGATCAGACAAGGATCCGTCTAGTTGCTTGACCGCAATATTCATAGCCTTGTCCGTCTTGGCGCGAATAATATCCATGACAGCTTCAGCCTGAGTTAAGTCCACACGACCGTTAAGGAAGGCACGTTTAGTAAACTCTCCTGGTTCTGCCAAGCGAGCTCCTTCACGAATAGCTAGCTGGAGAATTTCATTTGTTACCGCAATCCCACCGTGGGTGTTAATCTCGATAATATCCTCCCTAGTGAAGGTCTTTGGAGACTTCATAGCCCCAACCATGACCTCGTCCATAACCTTACCAGTTTGAGGATCAACAATGTGTCCGTAGTTTAGAGTGTGGCTAGCAACCTTGCTCAAATCCTTGCCTTTAAAAATTTTCTGGGCGATAGTAAAACTATCCGTTCCACTTAAACGAACAATCCCAATAGCGCCTTCACCAAGCGGTGTCGAGATTGCTGCGATGGTATCAAATTCACGTGTAATCATTTCATTTCCTTTTTACAATTTATATACAAATATCATTTAAAATTGTAACAAAATATAGCGTTTTATTCAACGAATGCCACTTATAAAGAAAAGCCTAAGCAGATTGCTTAAGCTTTATTTAGTGCGCATTTCACCTTGTGGGAAATAAGTTCCTTCAGGCATATCGTTAATGATAACGTGAACGGCTGACTGAGGTGCTCCTGTGTTACGAACTACGGCTTCCGTAACTTCCTTGGCTAGGGCTTTCTTTTGCTCTAGAGTGCGTCCTTCAAATAAATCAATGCGTACAAATGGCATAATTGCGTCCTCCACTAGATATTTGATTTCTTCTATTTTACCACAATTTGCCGTTTAAAGCTTTGAGAAAATATGGTATACTAGAATGTAGCAAAAAAATTAGAAATGGACGTGAAATAGAAGCATGGCACAGTTGTATTATCGTTATGGGACCATGAACTCTGGCAAGACGATTGAGATTCTCAAGGTAGCCTATAACTACGAAGAGCAAGGAAAAGGAGTTGTGATTATGACTTCGGCTCTGGATACGCGTGATGGTGTAGGCTATGTTTCAAGTCGGATTGGTATGAAAAGACCAGCAATTGCTATTGACGAAACAACAGATATCTTTGGATTTATCCGAGATTTACCTGAAAAACCTTACTGTGTACTTGTCGATGAAGCTCAATTTCTAAAACGTCATCATGTTTACGACTTGGCTCGTGTTGTTGACGAGTTAGACATACCTGTTATGGCATTTGGTTTAAAAAATGACTTTCGCAATGAGCTGTTTGAAGGTTCTAAACACCTCTTGCTTTTAGCAGATAAGATTGATGAGATCAAGACCATTTGTCAGTTTTGCAAGAAAAAAGCGACTATGGTTTTGCGTACGCAGGATGGACTGCCTGTTTATGATGGTGAACAAATCCAGATTGGTGGAAATGAAACCTATATCTCAGTTTGCCGTAAACATTATTTTGCCCCACTGATAACATCCAAAAAGGAACAAAACTATGACAATTGAACTAAGAGATGTTACAATGGAAAATTATTTTGATGTTCTGAATTTGGATGTTAAGGAATATCAAAAACAATTTATTGCTACTAACGCAATTAGTTTAGCTGAAGCATATGTCTACACAAAAAATGGAGATTTTGTAGCTCCATTGGCAGTTTACGATAATGATGCAATCATAGGTTTTGTGATGTTAGCTTATGATAAAAAAATCGGAATTAGTAATGGAAATTATTTACTTTTTCGTTTCATGATTGATAAGCATTTTCAAGATCAAGGATATTTTAAACCAATTATGGATAAGGTGCTAGACTATGTTCGGACAGCGCCAGCAGGTTTATCCAATAAACTTTGGTTGTCTTATGAAGCAGAAAATGAACATGCAAGATCTTGTTACCTCAGTTATGGATTTAAAGAAACTGGGGAAATATTTGAGAACGAAGTAGTAGCAATCTATGATTTAACAATTGAGAATAAGGAGAAAGAATGAATATCTATGATCAACTACAAGCTGTAGAAGACCGTTATGAAGAGTTAGGAGAATTGCTCAGTGACCCGGATGTAGTTTCTGATACCAAACGTTTCATGGAGCTTTCAAAAGAAGAAGCTTCTACTCGTGATACAGTTACAACCTACCGTGAATACAAACAAGTCCTTCAAAACATCGTCGACGCTGAGGAAATGATTAAGGAATCAGGCGGAGATGCAGACTTGGAAGAAATGGCCAAGCAAGAATTGAAAGACGCTAAGGCTGAAAAAGAAGAATACGAAGAAAAACTGAAAATCTTGCTTCTTCCAAAAGATCCAAACGATGATAAGAACATTATCCTAGAAATCCGTGGAGCTGCTGGTGGAGATGAGGCAGCACTTTTTGCTGGTGACCTTCTAACAATGTACCAAAAGTATGCTGAAGCCCAAGGCTGGCGCTTTGAAGTCATGGAAGCCTCAATGAACGGGGTTGGTGGTTTCAAAGAAGTGGTTGCCATGGTTTCAGGTCAGTCAGTATACTCTAAGCTTAAGTACGAGTCAGGTGCCCACCGTGTGCAACGTGTCCCTGTGACAGAAAGCCAAGGTCGTGTTCATACCTCGACAGCAACTGTCCTTGTCATGCCTGAGGTAGAAGAAGTAGAGTACGATATTGATCCAAAAGACCTTCGTGTTGATATTTACCACGCATCGGGTGCTGGTGGACAGAACGTCAATAAGGTTGCGACTGCCGTTCGTATCGTCCACTTACCAACCAATATCAAGGTGGAGATGCAGGAAGAACGTACCCAGCAGAAAAACCGTGAGAAGGCTATGAAGATTATTCGTGCGCGTGTTGCTGACCACTTTGCTCAGATTGCCCAAGATGAACAAGATGCTGAACGTAAGTCTACTATCGGTACTGGTGACCGTTCAGAGCGTATTCGTACTTATAACTTCCCACAAAACCGTGTAACAGACCATCGTATCGGCCTTACTCTACAAAAACTTGATACAATTTTAGCTGGTAAATTGGATGAAGTTGTAGATGCCTTGGTTCTTTATGACCAAACACAAAAATTGGAAGAATTAAACAAATAATGAAATTAGCTCAAATTTTTAAAGATTTTGAGGAAAAGTTAATAGCACAAGGAGAGGAAGCAGAAAGCCTCTCCTTTGTCTATCGTAGCCTAAAAAATCTATCTTTTACAGACTTCATCTTTGCCCTCCAGCAAGAAGTAACAGAGGAAGAAAAAGAGTTTGTAGAGGAAATTTACACGAAACTGGCAAATCATATACCTGCCCAGTACATTATCGGTCATGCTGAATTCTTTGGGTTGCAGTTAAAGGTAGATGAGCGGGTCTTAATTCCTCGCCCAGAGACAGAAGAGCTAGTAGACCTCATCTTGACTGAAAATCCTGAGAAAAATCTCAAAGTACTAGATATCGGAACAGGAAGCGGTGCAATAGCCCTTGCTTTAGCTAAAAATAGACCAGATTGGTCGGTCACAGCTGCGGATATTTCACAGGATGCTTTAGACTTATCGTTGGAGAATGCTAACGCTCAAAATCTAAATCTCTCTTTTATCAAATCTGACTGTTTTTCCGAAATTTCTTCAAAATATGATATAATTGTATCCAATCCACCATACATTTCTCGTGAAGAACAAGAAGAAGTTGGCTTGAATGTTTTGCATTCAGAACCACATTTAGCCCTTTTTGCAGACGAGGAAGGTCTAGCAATCTATCGCAGAATCGCGGAAGAATCAAAGGACTATCTAAATGATGGTGGTAAGATTTATCTTGAAATTGGCTACAAGCAAGGTCAAAGCGTTCCAGCTCTTTTCAAGGAAAATTTTCCCGAGAAGCGAGTTCGGACTCTCAAAGACCAATTTGGCCAAGATAGGATGGTTGTCATTGATGATGGAGAAGATTAAGCAAGAATTGGAAAAAGGTGGGGCTGTAGTTTTACCAACGGAGACTGTCTATGGTCTCTTTGCAAAAGCTTTAGATGAAAAAGCTGTTAATCATGTCTACCAGCTTAAACGTCGCCCTAGAGACAAGGCTCTTAATCTTAATGTCGCTAGTCTAGCTGATATCTTGAACTTTTCTAAGAATCAGCCACCTTATTTACAACAACTTGTAGAAAAATTTTTACCAGGTCCATTGACCATCATCTTAAAAGCTAATGATAAAGTTCCTGACTGGGTCAATTCAGATTTGACGACAGTTGGATTTCGCATGCCGAATCATCCTGTAACACTGGAATTGATTCGTGAGTTTGGTCCATTAATCGGACCTTCTGCCAATATTTCTGGTCAAGCAAGCGGAGTTACTTTTAATGAAATTTTAAAAGATTTCGACCAAGAGGTTCTGGGAGTAGAAGACGATGCTTATTTAACAGGGAAGGATTCAACTATTTTAGACTTATCTAGCGACAAGGTTAAGATTCTACGTCAAGGAGCGATTACTCGAGAAGATATCCTTGCCAAGATACCTGAAATTCCTTTTGAGGAGATATGATATGCTACGTGAATTAAAAGTGACAGATGTCGAAACAATTTGTGTCATTAACAAAGAAGCGCTAGGTTATGCTTTTAGTCCAGAGGAAACGGCTCGTCAATTAGCTAAGTTATCAAAAAATTCTCATCACTATTTACTAGGTTTTGAAGATTCGTCCAGCCATGACTTGCTTGGCTATGTTCATGCTGAAGTTTATGAATCCCTTTATTCAAAACCGGGTTTTAATATCCTAGCTCTAGCTGTTTTACCTCAAACACAAGGCAAAGGAATCGGTAGAACTTTGCTTGAAGGATTAGAACAGGAAGCAGAAAAACGTGGCTATAACTTTATTCGCTTAAATTCTGCAGACCATCGTACAGGTGCGCATGCATTTTATGAAAGAGTTGGTTATACTTGCGATAAAATGCAGAAACGATTCATACGAGTCTTCTAGTACAAAATGATTGAATACGAGGAATACTATTTATATGGACATTTATATTAAGAAAGCTATTATCCATCAGTTCAGCCCTGATGACACAGAGTTGTACTTAGCGGATAAATTTCTCAATATCACTCCTAAAATCGAAGAATACCTGCGTAAAAAAGTGGAGCGTGTGTATTCGGACGATGCGAAAACGGGGATTTTTGAAGAAGATAATCCATTTTTCAACCATATTTCAGAAGATTTAATGGCAACATCTGTGACAATAGCTAACCTTTGGAAAGAGGAATTCTCTGTTTCTGAAAATCAAAAGACAAACGATTTGGTCTTTGTACAGTTTTCAAAAGAAGGAGTGGAACACTTTGCTTTTCTTAGAATTGCATTGCGCGAGACCTTGACGCACTTAGGTGGCGAGGTTGATAATCCAATTAAGTTGACGCAGAATAACCTTCCAGGTTTTGGAACTGGAGCTGATGAAGCCCTTGTGGTTAATCTTCAAAGCCGCAAGTATCATTTGATTGAAAAACGAATCAAGTACAATGGAGCTTTTTTAAACTATTTTTCTGAGAATCTTATTCAAGCTCAACCAAAGATTTCACCTAAGAAGTCAATCAAGGAACTAGAAAAAACGGCTCAGAAAATTGCCGAAACCTTTAACACGGATGATTTTCAATTTCAATCAAAAGTAAAATCTGCGATTTTCAACAATCTTGAGGAAAACAATGAGCTCTCTCCAGAAAAATTAGCCAATGATCTCTTTGATAATAATCTAACTGCTCGTCTCAGTTTTATTGACCAGGTTAAAGAAGCGGTGCCAGAGCCAGTTCAGTTTGATGAGATTGATGCCAGTCGTCAGTTGAAGAGATTTGAAAATCAGAAACTTTCCTTGTCAAACGGGATTGAACTAATCGTACCAAACAATGTCTATCAAGATGCGGAATCTGTTGAGTTCATCCAAAATGATAATGGAACCTATTCTATCTTAATCAAAAACATCGAGGATATTCAAAATAAATAATGTTTAAATTAATTCGAAGAGTGCTGGTGCTAGCAGTCTTCCTTTTCGCTGGATACAAAGCCTATCTCATTCGTCAGGATGTCAAACAAGTCATGACCTACCAACCCATGGTCCGTGAGATCTTGAATGAAAGAGATACTCCAGCAAACGAAGAGCTTGTGCTCGCCATGATCTATACAGAAACCAAAGGTAAAGAAGGAGACGTGATGCAGTCAAGTGAATCTGCTAGCGGCTCTACTGATACCATAAACGATAATGCAAGTAGTATTCGTCAAGGGGTTCAAACCTTGACAGAAAATCTCTACCTAGCTCAAGAAAAAGGAGTGGATGTCTGGACAGCCATTAAGCATATAACTTTGGGCCTGCTTATATTGATTTTATTGCCCAAAATGGGAAAAAGAATACGATTGCTCTAGCTAAACAATATTCTAGAGATACAGTTGCGCCAACATTAGGGAATACAACTGGAAAAACCTATCGCTACATTAATCCTATTTCCATTTTTCAAGGTGGAGAACTTTATGTCGATGGGGGAAACTATTATTACTCAAGACAGGTTCAAGTAAATCTCTATATTATGAAAATTTTTAATCTATTTTAAGCATCTAGAAATTCTAGGTGCTTTTATAAGTTTTCTTTAAGGATACTTTAATATGCTAGAGGAGAAAAGGAGGAACGTCTCATGCGAAAGAAATTCTTTCTGACTAGCGCTGCAGTACTTTTAGCTGTTGCAACACTGCAAAGCGCCCAGGCAGCTACTGATGTTCAAAAAGTCATTGATGAAACCTATGTTCAACCTGAGTATGTCTTGGGTTCTTCACTAACAGAAGATCAAAAAAATCAAACACTTAAAAAACTAGGCTATGATGCCTCTAAAGATACTAAAGACTTGAAGACCATGACACCCGATGTCTACTCAAAAATTATGAATGTCGCCAACGACTCTAGTCTTCAACTTTATTCATCAGCAAAAATTCAAAAACTAGGTGAAAAATCTCCACTTGAAGTTAAGATTGAAACACCTGAAAATATCACTAAAGTAACGCAAGACATGTACCGTAATGCTGCGGTTACCTTGGGTGTCGAGCACGCACGTATCACCGTTGCAGCTCCAATTCCAGTTACTGGGGAAAGCGCCCTAGCAGGTATTTACTATTCCCTTGAGTCAAATGGTGTAAAATTACCTCAAGAAAATAAAGACTTGGCTCAAGAAGAGCTCAAGGCCTTGTCTGATATTAATGATGAAAACAAGGACAAATCAGGCTTCGATGCTAACAAGCTGAACGTAGCTCTTGCCGATATCAAGGCTGCAGTTGCTAAGGCTAAAGAGTCCAAAGGTGAACTTACAGAAGATGATGTTCGTAAAATTGTTGAAGATACTTTGAAGAACTACAAACTTGATCAAGTCGTTACAGGCAATCAGGTCAATGTCATTATCAACTTTGCCTTTAATCTTTCAAAGAGCGATATTCTTAATAACGAAGACTTTACAAAGACTCTAAAAGATTTGAAACAAAGTATCGTTGCACAAGCAGGTGATAGTTTCAGCAATATCGACCTAAACTTTGATGCCAATAAAGCTATTCAAGACGGTGGGGACATCCTTAGCTCAATTTGGCAAGCCATCCTTGATTTCTTCAAGAGTTTTGGTGCTTAGGTCAATTCATGGTATAATAGATGGTAACAGGATTGTTGCCGTCTTTTTTTGTCGGCTCATAGAAAGTGAAACATATGTTAAAGAAAAATGATATTGTAGAAGTAGAGATTGTCGATTTGACCCATGAGGGAGCAGGTGTTGCCAAGGTAGATGGTTTGGTCTTTTTTGTAGAAAATGCTCTGCCGACTGAGAAAATCCTTATGCGTGTCCTTAAAGTTAATAAAAAGATTGGATTTGGTAAGGTTGAGGAATACCTTACGCAATCACCACATCGTAACCAAGACTTAGATTTGGCTTATTTGCGTTCAGGGATTGCTGACTTGGGTCACTTAGCTTATCCAGAGCAGCTTAAGTTTAAGACCAAACAAGTAAAAGACAGCCTATACAAGATTGCCGGAATCACGGATGTAGAGGTTGCTGATACTCTTGGTATGGAACATCCGGTCAAGTACCGTAACAAGGCTCAGGTTCCTGTTCGCCGAGTTAATGGTGTTCTGGAAACTGGTTTTTTCCGTAAGAATTCTCATGACCTTATGCCATTAGAGGATTTTTACATTCAGGATCCAGTCATTGACCAGGTTATTCTAGCCCTACGTGATTTACTCCGTCGATATGATTTGAAGCCTTATGATGAGAAGGAGCAGTCTGGCTTGATTCGTAACCTTGTTGTACGTCGTGGACATCATTCAGGTCAAATCATGGTCATTTTGGTAACAACTCGTCCTAAAGTTTTCCGAGTTGAACAGTTGATTGAACAACTTATCAAGCAATTTCCAGAAATTGTGTCTGTTATGCAGAATATCAATGATCAAAATACCAATGCCATTTTTGGAAAAGAATGGCGAGTTCTCTATGGTCAAGACTATATTACCGATCAAATGTTGGGCAATAGCTTCCAAATCTCTGGACCAGCCTTTTACCAGGTCAATACCGAAATGGCAGAGAAGCTTTATCAGACAGCCATTGACTTTGCAGAGCTAAGAGAAGATGATGTGGTCATTGATGCCTACTCAGGAATTGGGACCATTGGCTTGTCAGTTGCCAAGCATGTCAAGGAAGTCTATGGAGTAGAGGTCATCCCCGAAGCAGTAGAGAATAGCCAGAAGAATGCTAGCTTAAACGGCATCACCAATGCCCACTATGTTTGTGATACAGCAGAAAATGCTATGAAGAATTGGCTCAAGGAAGGCATCCAGCCAACCGTGATCTTGGTTGACCCGCCACGCAAGGGCTTGACCGAAAGCTTCATCAAAGCAAGCGCCCAAACAGGAGCTGATCGCATTGCTTATATCTCCTGTAACGTCGCCACCATGGCGCGTGATATCAAACTATACCAAGAGTTGGGCTATGAATTGAAGAAAGTACAGCCGGTGGACCTTTTCCCGCAAACGCATCACGTCGAGTGTGTAGCTTTGCTGGTAAAAGCGTAAAAACCTTCTAACAAAAGGGATACTCAAAAGCCTTGATTGTAAGGCTTTTTTTGTATTTTTGTGATAAAATATAGGTGGTTATAATCAAGACCAACTAATAAGCAGTAACAAATATTACATTTAAAATAATCAAGATATGGAAATGAAATGACAGAAATTGATAAAAGGAATTTAAAAAATTATCTTTATATTACATTTGGAATTACTTATATAACTTGGGGGCTTCTTGCTATAATTACGCAATCACATATTTTTGAATTAGAAACGATTATAGGTAGAACATTACATATAGTAGGTGCACTTGGACCAGCTATTGCAAGTGGCTTTTATTTGAAAAGGAATAATATAAAATTTAAACATTTTCTATTTAGTAAGAAAGAAAATAGTAGTATTTATTTCATTATTCATTTGTTAGCAATTTTGATACTATTTTCTGTATCTTCCTTAGAATTAAACGGAGTATCAATTTACCTGATGCCACTATTCTTTATTCGATTAATC
>PPYF01470098.1_pt1 | contig 15877 bp, 9 predicted proteins | sample 1559871 | NCBI WGS metagenome assembly PPYF01 (sample SAMN08240021, study PRJNA423297) | Human gut metagenome, whole genome shotgun sequencing project. | reverse complement strand
TCGGGTTGGTTTACTCTATTCCCGTTTTTTGATGTTCCTTATCATATCTTCACTCCGTTCCGTTTGATATTTCACATGGGTGAAGCAACTGCTTCACCCATGTGACAACGGCTGTTTACCTAAGTGAAATCGCTTCTTCACCAAGGTGAAGCAATGAACGCAGCCGGACAAAAATACAAGAAAAAAGGCTTACCTTTTTATTTCAATGAGGTTGTTTCCCCTTTTCATTGCAAGACCGGGGAAATACGCTATATTTGTGAAATAATTAATTACTTCAACTAACAACACAGAATATTATAATGAAAAAGACTGTCCTTTTTTTTCTGATGATTATATTGATAGCCTCGTGCCATCAAGAAGAAATTCCTTCTGTTTCCGATAAACCGGAAGGGAATCAGCTGATTTTTGATTTATCAGATGAAGATGCACTTCAGGGTTGTATTTATGTGAAACTGAAAGAAGAACCTACAGAAGAGGTGCAGATAAGGAGTATTGGCAACACGGTAAGGACAGGAATTAAGGTGTTGGACCGGGCTGCCTCTTCTTTGAAAATAGAGAGAATGGAACGTACGTTTCCCTACGCCGGCAAATTTGAAGAACGTACTCGTAAGGAGGGGCTTCATTTATGGTACAATGTTTGGTTCTCCAAAGACACATCAGCGACTCGTGCAGCTGCTGAAGTAGCTTTTCTAGATGGTATTGAAATGGCTGTTCCTGTTCCTAAGATAGTTTCCAGGGCAAGGCCGGAAACAGTATGGGATATGTATGGTATCAGAGTGGGGGAGTGGTTGTTCAATGATCCGGATTTATCCAAACAATGGTATTTTGATAATCCCGGTACAGAATCCTGGCAGAGGGAAGGTGCGGATATCCGTTTAGTTGATGTGTGGAAACAATACAATGGGAATCCGGCTATTATTGTAGCGGTTGTAGATGGCGGCATTAATCAGGAGCATCCTGATTTGCAGGATAATTTATGGACGAATCCGGGTGAGATACCAAAGAATGGTATAGATGATGATGGCAATGGGTATATAGATGATGTACATGGTTATAATTTTGTAGATGATAATGCAATTTTGGTCCCTCATCGTCACGGAACTCATGTGGCGGGTACTATTGGTGCGACAAATAATAATGAAACAGGTATCAGCAGCATTGCAGGAGGGAACGGAACTCCCGGCAGTGGGGTGAAACTCATGAGTTGCCAAATTTTAAAAAGTCTGACTTCCACTGGAGGAGAAGTCGCTTCTGATCCGTTTATTGCTGCCGCTATTAAATATGGTGCTGATAATGGAGCTGTTATCAGTCAGAATAGTTGGGGATACGCTGTCGGAACGGGGAGGAATACCTCTTCATATATTAATCCTGTACATAAGGAAGCCATTGATTACTTTATAAAATATGCCGGATGTGATAACAACGGAGAGCAACTTGACGGAAGTCCAATGAAAGGAGGGATTGTATTGTTTGCATCAGGCAATGCGAATACTTCTGACCCCAGGATAGCGGCGCCGGCTGATTATGACAAGGTAGTTGCGGTTGCAGCCATTGAGGCCGATTATAGAAAGGCTTCTTATTCCAATTATGGTACATATATGGATATTTCTGCTCCCGGAGGAGCATTGAACGGAGATGGGCGGATATGGAGTACGACTACAAAACTGGCCGGTAATTATGAATATCTGGCCGGTACATCTATGGCGTGTCCGCTGGTCAGCGGTGTGGCAGCACTGGTGATAGAGAAGTATGGGGTAGGCAAGAAAGGTTTTACACCGGAAACTCTGAAGGAAATCCTCTATCAAAGCGCATACGATTTGGATGAATATAATCCGAGGTATACCGGCCAGTTGGGGCACGGATGCGTGGATGCCACAGCTGCTTTAAAGATAGATGTTTCTAATCTTCATCCTTTTACATTGAAGTCCAATCAGGTAACTGATAATACTCTGATATTTAGTGTAAGCAGCAGTATGGCTGGTAATGGAGAACTGACTTTGTATAATGGCATTGGCAATAAGGTGCTGAGTCTTCATTTGGAACTTGAAGCCGCCTCCTTGCATTCTGTGGACATAACCAAGCTTTCTGCCGGATATTATACATTGGTGTACCGAGCGAACGGGATGGAGATCAGAGAGAAATTTATCAAGTACTAATCCTGATAAAATGAAATAGGACATGAAACGAATAGGACTATATCTGTTTATAATAGGCATAACTTTTATTAAAGCTTATGGACAAGAGGATTCCGGACCTGTCAATACCGGAGCGGCAAACTATCTGACTATACCGGTTGATGCACGCAGCGCAGCCATGGGAGGTGCCGGTGTGGCGATTTCGAGGGTAAATAATGCCGTTTTCCATAATGGTGCGGCAACTTTATCGGAGGCCATGCACAAAGGTGGGGTTACGTATACTTATTCCCCGTGGATGCGTGACTATGAGTCTGGATACTCTCTTCATAGTTTAGGCGGTTTTTATAAAATTAATAAGCGCAATGCCATTCTGTTAGGTTTCCGTTATTTCGGCTATCCGGAGATGGATGGAATAGGGGAGGATGCTTCGGGAATACATCCCAAAGAAATAGCTGTGGCGGCAGGTTATGCATACGAGGTCATAAAGAATCTTTCGGTTTCCGCTACTTTTAAATATCTGTATTCGGATATGGGTAAGATAGGAAATAGCAACGGTGCGAGTTCTGTGGCTTTTGATTTGGGGATATTATATAAGCGTGAGATAAAGGATTGGGAAGGTGCCGGTTGGTCGGTCGGGATTCATGCGAGTAATCTTGGACCGAAAATAAAATACCTAACCTCTAAAGAGGCTCTTCCTGCAATGGTCAAAGTAGGAGGTGCTGCTGACTTGCCTTTTGCATCAATGCATAGGTTGACTTTGACCGCTGATCTGGGTTACAGGCTTTCCCCCGATGATGTACAGGCGTTAAATGTAAGTGCCGGGGCGGAATATGCATGGATGGAGCATCTCATGTTGCGTGGCGGTTATCATTATGGTGATAAGAATAAAGGAGATGCCAGTTATGCTACGGCCGGGGCAGGAGTGGAATATGCAGGTGTGCATTTGGATTTTGCGTGGATGTTTGCGGGACATGAATGTCTTGCCAGAAATACGTTTTGGATTTCTTTAGGATACTCTTTTTAACTCTTGCACGGTTAGTCCTAGAAGCCTATATACATATATATACATATATTAGGCTTCTAGGTTATCGATTATTAACAGGAAGATTATGAGTTATCTTTACTTTCTTTTTGTAGATGATTGGAATGCATTCATAATGGCTGTGGGTTTTCCGTTTTTGTCAAAGGCTCCCATATCATATCCGTTCCATTCGTAACATTCCGGTTCCCAGTACCATACACCAGCGCAAGATTCCATGTCTCGGGCTTTGTTTATAAAATCGGCAAGGACTTGGGCGGAAGCGGAATCATTTTGTTTTACCCCTATTTCGGTTATCATGACTTTTACTTGGAAAGTCTTTGCTAGTTGGCTGATGTGTTTTAATGCTAACAAGTTCATTTCTTGCCATAATTTTGTGGAATGAGTTTGTGGATAGTGTGACAGGCCAATCATATCCAATTTTCCTCCAGCTTCTTTGAACTGCTTGAACCACCAAGTTAAGTCGTCCCAGGCATTGTCTATGTGAACAATAACGATACTTTGGGGGAAGATTTTTTTTACGGCATCGTAGCCGGTATTGACAAACTCGGCCAGATTTTGTGTGTTTTGTGGATATTTCACTCGCTCATTGGTACTGTTTAAGCCTTTGACATCACATTCTCGGATATCATAGAATGCACCGCTGAGTGCGACATTCTCATCCCACAACATTCCTGGACGGATTTCGTTACCCACTTGTACCCATCGTGGGGATATGTCTTCCGCCTTTAATGCTTGCAAGATGTCGATGGTATGGGCGGCAATGGCCGTCTTTAGTTCCGCTACTGATTTGCCGATCCATGCCTTGGGCTTGAACTGTTGTCCGGGATCAGCCCATGAGTCGCTGTAATGGAAGTCTACCATGACATCCAGACCTTGTTCTTTGGCTCGTCGGGCTTTGTTCACAACGTCTTGTTTACTGTTCCATCTGTCTTTGGGATTTACCCATACGCGCAGGCGGATGGCATTTATGCCCAGCTCTTTCATCAGTTGGAAGCAGTCGGTTTCTATGCCTTCATGATTGTAAAACTTCAACCCTTTTTTTTCCATTTCACTCACCCAACTGATGTCGGCTCCTTGAGTAAAACTGGTTTTGGAAGGTGCTGGTGTATCGGAATTATCTGTTCCGGACTGTTCGTTGCCGTGGCTTCCGCAAGCTGACGAGGATAATACCAGCAAAGCGGTTAGCATATAATTCTTGAGGTTATGATATATTTCTTTCATGTGTTTTCGTATATTAGTTTTTTAGAAGATAGACAACGGAGGCATATCCGTCTAGTTTTAAATAAAAGTTTCCATGGTCTTCCTTCTCCTGTACATTTCCGGATACGGCGATAGCTTTCTCCGTCCTGTCCGTCAAGGGAATCTCTATTTCAGAATTGCCAAAATTATGAATAACCAATAGTTTCTCGCTATCTTTAGTCATGTACCAGGCGGCAATACTTTTGTATTTTTTTTCTCCCTCTCCCGATTCGTTGAACAGAGCATGACGGGTCATGGTTCCTTGGGCCAGCGCTGGATAGGTGTTACGCAATGCGGTAAAGATCAAGTAGGTATTCAATACTGACTGATGGTCTGCCGTCTGTTTGGTTACATCGGGGATGTTTGTGCTTACTGTGGCATCTATTTTGTCGGTATAGTGGGTGGTATAACTGTCTCCCCACAACATAGGTCCGCGTACATATTCATCTCCTTTGTCTTTGGTGCCGTATAATCCTAGTTCTTCACCATAATAAATATAAGGTGAGCCGGGAGTAGTGAGCAGGACAGCGGCTGCTAATTTCTCCTTGGCGGTAGATTTACCTAGCTTGGAGGCTGCACGATCTTCATCATGGTTGCTTAGTTTGGTTGCTGCGATGTACCCGGGACGATAGGCGGCATATTCTTGCCTATAGTTCAGGATGTCTTTGGTGAAATAACATCCGGTGGCATTATTGAGAGCCCATTCCAGACGATACCAGAAAGAGAACTCGAACAAAGCGGGCAGACCGGCATAATAGGGGGCTACTTCGTTGTATTCGGACAGTACTTCACCCACCATGTAGAAATTGTCCGTGTGTCCTTTTTGCTTGTAATAAGTGTTCATGTCTTCGTAGAACATATTCAGGAAACGGGGATTTTCGTTGCTGGTAGCACTGTGGTAGATGTGCTTGACAGCATCCAGCCGCAGTCCGTCCACACCTCGGTCTATCCATCCTTTGGCACTGTTTGCCATGGCTATGTACGCAGGGGAAGAAGTGGCTTGTTCCACCGCACCATAGTTGAGGTCGGCAAAGTAGTCGGTGGCAAACTGGGAATGATAATACCATAAGTTCATGGAATCGAACAGAATATCGGCCGCTGTTTTGTTATCAAGAGTGAATGCAGTTCCCAAAGTGACTTTGTGGGAAGCAGAAGTAGCACCGTATTTAGTTCCTGCAGGCCAAGAAGGATCGTTACTAGTGCGGATTAGAAATCCCCAAGAGGACACGAAGTCTGTGGTCAGTTCATAATGGTTGTTCCCTTTGTCATAGAATTTTTTACATATGCCTTCTCCGAAATAAAGGTATTTGGCTCCGTTTGTGCCGGGGTCAGGGTTGTCCGCATCGGCTTTTTCGGCCCGGGTTACTGTGACGGTGGGTTGCGAGGCTTTGCTCCAGTCGAGGCTGAATGTATAGATGCCTTTTACTTCTGTATCTTCGGAGGAGGTTGCGAACCATTCATTGGCGGCATATTCTTCTTTGGGTATCATGGCTATTTTTCCTTCTGCTATCTCTGTTTGAGGAGATTGGGAGAAGAGATAGTAGCTACGATAAAGATTATCAGTAGATGAGGTGGCTTCCTTGAACCAAGGGTGGGCTTTGCCCGTATGGTTCATTACATAATCCAGGTATATTTTTATGTTGCGCTTGTGGGCTTCGGTGATGAGGCGGTCGAAGTCGGCCTCTGTACCTAGTTTGGGATTGACTTTGGTATGGTCTGTCACATCATAGCCGTGATAGGACATGGCAGGATGGATGGGGGAGAGCCAGAGGGCTGTCACTCCGAGGCTGTTGATGTAATCCAGCTTGTCAATGAGTCCGTTGAGGTCGCCGTATTTGTCACCGTCTTTGTCTGCAAAGGAGTAAACTAATAATTGATAGGAGATGTCGGCACGCTTGGTACCATCCCAATTGTCGGGGGCGGCAGTGATATTTTTCCAAGTGGCGGTAGGAGGATCAGGGTTTTCGGGAGTCGGAGGAACCGGTATTTCCGGCGAATCGTCAGAACAGGCTTGTGACAGAGGTACCAAGCAAAGCAGGAATAGTATACCTACTAGAAAGAGATGGATTCGTTTCATGGTTTCTTTGTTTATAAGGGGTAAAAGAATAAGGCGGAGTACAGTATTACGGAAATTCCGCAAGCCGTAAACCGCCTTTTGTCGGTATAGGTACGGGGAGGATACAAGAAGCGTACCTATACTTGTATTGATTAGTTCTTAGTTAGGGTCAACAGGTTCATGCCGTCGCATTGAGGGATGAACCTGATGGTATAGTTTCCGGCCGTAACAGCGATGTTGCCGGCATTGAAAGTCGGTTCGGCTATCGAACCACCCCAGTTGATGTCCCAGTCATTATTGGCGCGGATTTTGATTTCACCATCCGTTAGGTTGGTGGTCAGATTCCAACTTCCATCTTCTTCGTTGTAAGTCATGTCGGTATCGGCATCCCATCCGGATGGGGTGGCGCTACCTATCACTCCGAGAGTTGAGATGAGGGTATGCTTGTAAGTCATGGCAGTCAAATCCACTTCCATCATGTAGAACCCTGCTTCCGGAGCGTCGATATTTCCTGCACCGTTTTCATCAAGTGTACCTGCCAGAGCATCACCACTTACTTTTTCCCAATCGCCTGTCCAGTTATCTTTTTCTGGGTTCGGCTTGTATTTGAATTCTCCGTTCAAATAGGCGAAACCTCTGTATTTGCCATCAAAGTTTATTCCGGCTAGCGGGCAAGTACCTGACCATGAGGTGTTATTACCTATTTCATAGATGTAAGGAGCGAACCCCAGCTCTTCCAGTGTGTAGGTGTATTCCATCATATCCAATGTCATTCTATACATGCCGGCTTGAGTTATCATGCCGGCTTGTGGATTGTTTGTTGTAAGTGTTCCTTCGGTAGCGGTATCTCCATCGGTTACGGTTCCCAATACACCAGCTCCCCAGAATTCTCCCTCGGTATTGGTCTTCGGAATAATTTTCCAGCATTGATTATCAGCGGTTGTGGTGAATACGATGGAAAATTTGGAATCTTCATAAACGTCTGTTCCCGAATGGCTGAATCCCACCATGCCGTCAGCGCTCCAACCATTTACCGAGGTTTCATCCTTGTCGTTCTTTATTGTGAACATGTCGCCTACAAGATAGTAACCGGTGTCAATAAATGGTGCGGCCGGAGTGAAATTTACGTCAAACGAACCGGCATTTACCAATAAGGCTTGTCCGTCTTTTATGGCATTGGCATATACTTGGGCAATGAAGGGACGCGCTATAGGACGTTTCCCGTAAGTTTCCACTACCAGCTTCTGAATGGTCAGGCTGTCAATCATTCCGTCTGTATTGGATTCCAGTTCTCCTGCCTTACCTTTCTCGGTAGAGAGCTCTACCCGTACATTGCCCAAGGTATATCCTTCGGGAAGTGTGGCATTAGATAGAGTGAACAATTTGATGCTGCTCCCCGGATTGGATAAATTGATGTCATCGACCTTGGATGCCGAGAAATCGGGAAGGGTTATTGCAGCTTCTTGTTCGTTGGCTTGAGGAGTTGCCCAATCAGTGTAATCATCTGTGCATGAAGACATGCACAGAACAGTCAGACCGATTAATGAATGGATTGATATATTTTTCATCTTGATTCAATTAAAAAGATTATTATTTGATTTCGCCTTCGCCGGTAGCGAAGTTCAGGTAGAGCTGCTGTCCCGCTTTGCCTGCTACTCGTGCTTGGTCTCCATCGTTGGCACGATATTCAATTTTGCCGTCGAAGACCATGAACTCGCTCTTCCACCACTCAAAGGTAGGAATTTTTACGTATGCACGCACACCGTCACCATCGCCACCCGGGACACTGGCAGCAAAAGCAGGTGAGACAAAAGAAGCGTTAAAAGTATCGGGAATGGTACATAACCAGCCTTCAGCCTGCTCTTTCCAGTCGCTGTTGCCTACAACAGGTCCCATCAACCATATTTCAGGTTTGTTAAACTGTATATCATAGACGAGGTTGCGTCCCGAAACGGAAGAGGTGATTACCATTAAGTACCATCCCGGAGTATCAGTAGCGATATTGTCTCCGTTGTCTTTGATATTGCCTGCCAAATCGCCGTTTATACTGTTTATACCAGAAAATCCTGTTTCATTTCCATCCCAAGCTTTGCTCTGATTGAATTTGATGCCGGCATCGTCTATCCATACCATAGACCAGAATACATGAGTTGCACCGTTTACGGGAATCATCTTGGTTGCCGAATCCCAGTTCCATTCGTTAAATCCGCCTACGATATATAAGTTTTCGGGGGTATTGACCGGAGGAAGCGAGAAAAGTAAATGTACTTTATTCAATGACACTACATTGGAAAGTATTTCGGTTCCTTCTATTGCTTTGTTATCACTGGTCATCATAACTGCTCTCAAGCGGATATAGACCGCTATATCCATCGGAAAATCAACATCGGTTGCACCTTTGTTTACTTTCATATCTGTAAGTGTACTAGCTAAAAGAGGTGCGTCTATACTGATTTTTGTTCCTGCATTGACATTACCTATTTCTGTAAAATCGGTCATGGATTCATCGAATGCCACTTGCACATAGTATCCAACGTTGGCGGGGAAGCCGTAGTCGGGTTGTGAACAGGATATTTCGATAGAGGAAGAATTGGCCAAATCGATTACTGTACCGCTGATAGCTGGAGTGTTTAGGACAAATTCGGTGGGTGAGATTAGCGTTGGGTTGGAGTCGCGATCATCATCACATGCGGTGAATATACCCAGTCCCAATCCGATAATCAAAAATGATTTAAGTATTTTATTCATTGTATTTTCATTTAATATTTATAAAACAAAAAGTTTTCAGTATCCCGGGTTCTGAGTCAAATTGGAGTTGGCAGTCAACTCATTGGTCGGGATGGCAAAAATATTAAGATGTGCATCAAAACTACGTCCTTCATAAGATCCGCCTTTCCATTGCCAAGTGTAATTGTTGTTGCCTCCATAGCGGTTGAATCTAATTAAGTCCATACGGCGGCGGCCTTCAAAATAGAATTCTCGGCTCCATTCATCGCAAATATCATCCAGGCTATATGCATTTGTACGGGTAGAAGCATGTGCACGACTTCGGATGGAGTTAACTGCTTGTGTACCTTCAGATGTAGTGTTTCCTCCATTCAAGCGAGCATCGGCTTCTGCAAAAGTCAGATAGGCTTCTGCAACACGTAGCAAGAAGTAGTCGGTATCGGCGAAGGTGGCATCATGTCCGGCTGAACCGTCTGTTTTGAAGTTGGTGAATTTTGCAATAGCATAACCGCTTTTAAAGGTAGATACATCTTCATTGTTTAAGGTACGTCCCACACCGTCGAATAAAGCACGGTCGTCTTTGGCTGCTACATACATGTCGTAGCTTGGCAGTTCGGGGGCATCATTCTGAGGGAAGAATTTGCGGATGAGGTCAGGACGTGCGCGGTTACCGCCCCAGTTTTGTGCAGAAACACCGTTGGTGGCTGTCAGGTCATTAGGGTTTGCATGCATCTCACCATCAAAGCAACCAGCTATCAAGAACAGGGAAGTACCCCAACTGGTGGTTGTCAGACCGTCTTGAAGTAAGGGTAGAAGAGCTTCGTAAGCAGCATCAGTTTCCCCGTTGTCACCCATGAATAACATTTGATAGGCAGTCCATCCGCCTTTTCCCACAGTATTGAGCCGGTAGGAGGATTTTATTACTTTGTCGGCATATTCTTTTGCTTTTTGCCATTGGGCCGTTCCTGTATAAATTTCCGAATTCAAGTACAGGCGTGAGAGCAACAGCCAGCAGGCAGCTTTGTCTACACGACCATAACCGGCATCTGTCGATTTTTTTGCTTTTGCTTCGGAAAGGGCCGGTTCTATTCCGATCAGTTCCTGTTCAAGCCATTCATACATTTGAGCTCTGGATCTTTGTTCAGGTTTGGTCATTGGTTCCAATGTAAAGGGTATGTTTCCCCAACCATCCATCAGTAAGAAGTAGTGTAGGGCACGTACAAAGCGGATTTCGGCAGACATGGTGGCATCTGTATCTCCAGCCATAGCCAGATATTGGTTACAATAGGTGATGCCGGTAGTCAGACGGGCATAGAACCCGTTTAACATAGGATGGGAAGCATTGTAAGTATTGTAGCAGAAACTGGCTACACCTTCATCTCCCCAGCCGCAGATAGCTTCATCAGTGGTCAGTTCGTTGGAATTGAACAATTGGCGGATAAAGCCTGTCGTACCACCATCCAAACCGTCAATATCACAGTCACCGTTAGCACCACCGTTTCCGGCTAATGCCATATTGGCGTAGCACTTGTTGAACAATCCGTTTAAATCAACATTGGTATCGATGTTCGGATCGATAGGATCTACATCTAAGTCTCCGATACATGAGGTTGCCCCCAAAGCCAACATCATGAATGTGGCAGGAACGATATTCTTTATGTATTTTTTCATATACTGCATAATTTTGCGAATTAGAAATTCAGGTTAAGACCAATAATAAATGAGATAGGACGCGGATAGAGATTGTTATCGAATCCGTTATTGATTTCGGGGTCGATGCCATCATAGTTTGAAATGGTGAAAACATTCGATACGGTTCCATATACGCGTCCATTCAAACCGCGATAGCTTCCGTTCTTGAAGAGATTGGAAAAGCTGTATCCTAAAGTGATGTTGTCACACTTCAAGAATGAGGCGTTACGCACCCAGTAGTCCGAAGCTTTGGCGGTAATTTCGTAAGTTTGCCAATTTCTGGCTACAGCGTCTACCGGACGGTTAGACAGGTAATTCAAAGAGTTGGACCATACTTCACCAGGATTCATGTTGCTCCATCCGGCGTTGATTCCATCATAAACATAGTTACCTAGACTGGCACGCAGTGAGAATCCGAAGTCCCAATTTTTGTATTCCAGGCGGGAGGAAAGCCCCATAGTTACGTCGGGAGCAGCATTTTTATAAAGGTATTTGTCATTTTCGGTAATCTTACCGTCACCGTCCCGGTCTACTACTGCATTTTCTATCGGGTTGCCTTGTGGGTCATATACTTGTTGGTATACATAGAATGAATTAGCTGGATACCCTACTTGATTGTATTGCAGATAAAAACCCGAACCTTGACCTACTTTGATATCGGTATTGGCTACAGGAGCACCACTATCGGATACACCACTTAGATCGGTAATCTCATTCTTATTATAAGTAAGGTTATAATTAATAGTCCATATTAAGTCATTGTTTACAATGGGTTTCCAGTCTAAGGCAAATTCGATGCCTTTATTTTCCAACGAACCGATATTTTGCCATGCTTGATTTCTATAGCCAGCCATGGACGCTAATGGTGCATAGTTCAGCAAATCTTCGGTTTTACGGTAATAAGCATCAATACTGGCTGTCAGCCGTTGATTCATAATACCAAAATCAACCCCAATATTATAGGTAGTAGTGGTTTCCCATTTTAAATCAGGAGTATAGTTGTCCGGGCGGTATAGGGTTCCGTTACCTATCAGTGGATAAAAACCGTTAGTACCTGTGCTTACTGAGTATGTGGGAATCCAGTTATAATTGTTAATTTTTTCTCCTGCCTGTTGACCTGTCATGCCCCAGCCTAAGCGAAGTTTCAAGTCAGATATCCAAGATATGTCTTTTAGGAAGTTTTCTTCTTTTGCTTTCCAAGCTAAGGCTACAGACGGGAACCACGCCCAATGGTCTTTGAAGCGTGAAGTTCCATCATCGCGAACGGTAGCTGTAAGATAGTAACGGTTCATAAGTATGTAGTTGGCACGTCCGAAGAAGGAAACCAAATAACTGTCGGTCTTGTATTGATACGGAGTGTGAGGACGCTCTGTGCCGGCTAATGTGGGGTCATCGTTCGTCATCGGATAACGACCTACGTAGTCACTGTTTGTGCTTTTCCAAAAATGTTGCCATTCGTAACCTCCCATAATATCAAAATGGTGGTTATCATTAAAGTCTTTATAATATTGGGCGTATGCATTCAATGAAAGGTTGCGTTTTAGGATACTTTCACCTCCAACAGAACCATAATACATGGCACTAGGGGAAGCAGTAGATTTATTCTGTGCTTGGCGTCCTTTGGAAACATCGGCACCTAGAGATAAATGAAGGCGAAGGTCTTCAAGACCATGTACTTTATAGTCGATATCGGCACTTCCCACAAAGGCGCGGCTGTGGGCAACTTCTGTGTTAAAAGCAAGCATGGCTAATGGGTTGGCACATTCTGCCGTGCTGTTATAGATGAACGGCCATGTGGAGTCGCCTAATGATGCGGCTGATGACCATTGGAAAAATCCCCCATAATTTTGTAATGTCTGATCCAATGCATTGCCGAATTGGGCTTTGTGATATTCGGATGTGAAATTATAAGGATCTTGGGTAGGGTCCATTTTTACAGCAGCACCTACGGCTCCACCGTCGGCATATGCAGAACGTGCGTACATTCCTTTCGCATTGAGGTTCATAGTCAAATGATCGTCAAAAAAAGACGGATTAAGATTCAATGCAGCTGTGACACGTTTGAAATCAGAATTTTTCAAGATACCTTCTTGATTGGTGAAACCTACAGATACACGATAAGGAAGGTCTTTTACTGCACCCGATACGGTTATATTGTGGTCATGACTGAGAGCGGTACGGTAAATAAGATCTTGCCAGTCGGTGTTGGCTGTACCCATGGCACGATAAGCATCGCTGTTTTCTCCGTATAAATCGGTGATAAGTTGACGGTATTGGTTGCTGTCAAGTACATCAACTGTTCCTTTTTTCTGACTCAATGTGACACTACCTGAATAGGAAACTGAAGGCTTTTGCCCTTTGCGTCCCTTTTTAGTAGTGATGATGATAACACCGTTTGAGCCGCGTGAACCGTAGATAGCAGTGGCTGAAGCGTCTTTTAATACGTTGAATGATTCGATATCCTGCGGATTAATCATGGCTAGTTTGTTAGAGAGGCCTTTTACTCCCTCATTGTCCATAGCCATACCATCAATAACAATTAGAGGGTCATTAGATGCGTTCAGTGAAGAACCGCCACGTATACGAATCTGGGCGCCACTGCCTGGGGCACCATCATTACTTGTTACATTGACACCGGCTATTTTCCCAGAAATCATATCCTGTGCGTTTATTACTAAGCCTTTGTTCTTTCCATCCGGTTTCATGGCTGTTACCGAACCGGTCAGGTCATTCTTTTTAGCCACACCATAACCGATAACGACTACTTCTTCCAAAGTTTCCGTATCATCTTTCAGTATCACATTTAGTGAAGTAGCAGCCGGAAGTTCCTGGGTCAGGTATCCGATAAACGAAATAACAATTATATCACCTTTATTGGCGTTTAACAGGAAGTTACCGTCAAAATCAGTGATAGTACCATTGGTTGTTCCTTTTACCACAACATTGGCACCGATAATTGGTTCGCCTGTTGTGTCCTTTACAAGTCCTTTAACAGTCATTTGCTGGGCAAATGCGTCTATGGACAAGAAGCATCCTACCATTAACATTAGTAGGACCTTGAACATCAAGTTTCTTTTCATGTCTTTAAATTTAAAGTTAAATAATTATTTCAAGTTTATATTCTCAGTTAAAAAATACCTATTGAAAACTGTTTTCCCAAACAACCTGATTTTCTAATCAATCTCTGTTATAATGTATGTTTTTACCTTTTAGAATGATTGGCGGCTGCTTTAGCTAACCATCATCCTCACTTACTTTTTGTTTTGTTTGTTACAAATGTAGCGGTCTTATAAAGCGATTTTTGAGATAAGAATAAAAATATAAATGATTTAGTGCTAGTGCAAATCATATATAATTGATTCATAGTATAATATATTTATCTTTTACCTCTTTAATGCTGATTGCATAACCACCACCGCTTGCTGCGTGTAAGTTCAGTTTGCTTTTGTTGGTCACAATGCCTTTACGGATGGTATATGCCTGTGGATTATCTTTCCAGTCGGCATCTTTTGCGTCTGCATATACAGTTGCGATGTATTTTTTGTCCGGATCAAGGAAATCAAATATCAGTTTTGAAGAATGACCGTTCTCGTCTGCCGTACAGCCGATATACCAGTCGTTGGTTCCTTTAGCTTTGCGGGCAATGGTAATATAGTCTCCCGGTTCGGCTTCCAGATATTTGGTTTCATCCCAGTCAATGGCTACATCTTTTATGAATTGGAAGGCATCCATGAAGCGTTCATAGTTTTCAGGTATGTCGGCAGCCATTTGTAATGGGCTGTACATTGTTACATACAGGGCCAGTTGGCGTGCCAAAGTAGAACGTACCTGTGAATTGTTGGTAGGATTCATTTTGTTACAGCGGGTTTCAAAGATACCCGGAGTGTAGTCCATCGGACCACCTATTAATCGTGTGAAAGGCAAGATGGTAGTATGGTTTACGTTGTTACCGCCAAATGATTCATATTCAGTTCCGCGTGCCGATTCGTTACCGATCAGGTTGGGATAGGTGCGGCATATTCCGGTAGGGCGTACAGCTTCGTGGGCGTTTACCATGATTTTGTAGTCCGCTGCTTTTTTCACCGCATACAGATAGTGGTTATCCATCCATTGTCCATAGTGGTGTTCGCCACGTGGAATAATGTTGCCTACATAGCCACTTTTTACAGAATTATATCCGTTGTCTACCATGAATTGGTATGCCTGATCCATGTGGCGTTCATAGTTACGTACAGAAGCTGAAGTTTCATGATGCATCATCAGTTTTACGCCTTTGCTTGCAGCGTAGCTTTGAAGTTCTTTCACATTGAAGTCGGGATAGGGAGTTACAAAATCAAACACATAATCTTTGCTTTTTCCGAACCAGTCTTCCCAACCTTCATTCCAGCCTTCTACCAATACTTGGTCGAATCCATGCTCTGCTGCAAAATCAATGTAACGTTTTACGTTGGCAGTGTTGGCAGAGTGTTTGCCGTTAGGTTTTGTTTTGTTGTAATCTGTTTCACCCAGTTTTACACTGGATAAGTCGTCCGTGTAAGCCCATGAGCCTTTTCCCGTAATCATATCCCACCACACACCGATGTATTTCACAGGCTTGATCCAGGAAGTGTCTGCTATTTTGCAAGGTTCGTTCAGGTTTAACGTAATGCGTGAGGCAAGAATGTTGCGGGCATCATCACTGACGATGACGGTACGCCACGGTGAAGTGCAGGGAGTCTGCATATATCCTTTGTCACCTTGTGCGTCCGGAGTCAGCCATGATTCGAAAATCATGTTCTTGTCATCCAGGTTGAGGTGCATGCAGGCATAGTCTATCAAAGCTGCTTCGTGCAGATTGATGTACAGACCGTCGTCTGTTTTCATCATCAGGGCAGTTTGTACACCGGTGGGGCTGAATGCGGTTTGCGAGGAGTTCTCCGTATAAGCCTTTGAAAACAATCCTCTGATTTCCGACAGGCGGGAAACGGTATAGTCATATTCCTGTGT